>Ga0065711_1002893_pt1 | contig 58129 bp, 25 predicted proteins | sample Hoacrofraction12_FD_59098 | JGI IMG/M metagenome (GOLD analysis project Ga0065711, IMG submission 59098) | Hoatzin crop microbial communities from Cojedes, Venezuela - Epithelial fraction 12 v2 (version 2) | ecosystem: Host-associated > Birds > Digestive system > Esophagus > Crop | place... | reverse complement strand
GTCGGAGCTGGAGCGGTTCGGCGCTCGTACGCGTTTAAAAACAAAACAAAACAAAACCCTAAACAGAATTAAAAAAACCCGCTAGGGATCCTGCGGCGGAGGATTGTTTTTAAGTACGTCGAGAGACAAGAGCTGCGCTAATTCTGTGGCACAGGACGCGGAGGGGGCGAATTCTCACCCTTGCTCACTTGTGGACTGTGTTAAGTAATAGAATGCCGGCGTGCGGGGCTTAAGGAGCCGGGAAGCACCGGCTGCGCACGGCAGCGCGGACACAAAGTCGGCGTGGATGCGGTGGAGCCGCGGCGTGCGTGTCCGATCGCGGTGCGGCCCTTCAGGCGTGCTCACTGCGGTTGTGCTGGCGGCCGAGGTGCCCGCGGAGGTTTGGCGTGTGGGTCCTGCCGTGCGCAGGGCGGCTGGCGTGCTGGGGCATTCGTCTTCCTTCGTTTTTTTGCTTGCTCCTTAGCTTATTAAAGGCATTTATTACCTTAGAAACGCGATGTAAACTATGAACATTCAATATTGCAGCTGTAAGGTAAAAATGCTGGCTTACACGCTGTTGCCTAGGGTGTTTACTAGTGTCATTAAAAATAACTAGTGTCATTGGAAAAGAAAAAAAAAAAAAACAAACCAGTTTGCCAGAGAACAAAGGGAATGTCGAGGCATTTGCCCTCAGTGAAAGCATTCAGAATTTTGCTGTTGTTAGGTGTGAGATATGCAAGTGCCAAATGCAACTTCTTTTCATTTATGGAAACAAAAATAGAACACAAGCTTGCTGGTAAGTGATAGTCTAAGTTACTGATTTTGAGGCTGTGGGCGAGATAATATTAGCCAGAGTGTACTTAAGGTTAAGAATTACAGACGTGCTCAGGTTGTAGTTGTAAACGTGAGTGGTGTTACTTGGCAGTAATTTACTAAATGTCGTACACAAAGAAATACCTGTATTTTACTACTGAGAAGTACTTTGGAGAAATTCAGATCCTGTTACAGCTTGAGAGTTGTAGCACTTCATCGCAGTTGTTTGTCAAAGCGTGAAGATTGGATATGTTTGCAGGAGACCCAGAATGTCTCCAGAACCCAGCACCCATGAAGTACCTTTTAAATGTCCCGTTCAGCCTTTGTATTTAATGTATGAATTAAATCTTTCTCTCTGCGTTTATGTGTTAGCTTAGGAGTTTTTTTAATTAACTGCTTCTGTCAAAATACAAATAAAGCGGGTAGATGTCAAAACAAATAACATAAGTTACATTGAAGTGTGATCTATTTTGTAGCCTTAAATTGGAATGTGAGAAACTGGCAAGCGAAAAGACAGAAATGCAGAGGCACTATGTGATGGTAAGTACATTTGTTTTTTCTTTATTTCAGTAAATGTCTCCTAATACAACATAAGCCAGCATAAGAAAATAATGTATGCTCCTTTATTTGCAGTATTATGAAATGTCGTACGGACTAAACATTGAAATGCACAAACAGGTAAGGCATTTTGTTTTCTAAAACACAAAATCTGCAGTCTTTCTAATGTGTTTAAATGTAGCTGTTCTGTTGATGTTTGGGTGATGATATCATGTGTCTCAATCAATAGGCTGATTTGTAGCCATGATTAGTGAACCTTTGCCTACCTGCTGTCAAGTGAGATATAGATAAGGTTGAGCGACAAGGCTTTCTTGGTATTGGTCCTGAAAGACGTTGGCAAAAACGGGAAAGGTCTTTGTCTGTGGTTTCAAAAATACAATTCAGTGCTTTACATGGTTTAATTTTGTTGGCGATAGAGCCTTTGATGTGTAGAACTGGTCTTATGCCTGTGTAGTGTTTGTAGTGGTAGTTGCTCAAATCCTTGCCGTTTGAAGGTATGAAAAGATTAGTGACTTGGAAAGCTGTAGTTATGACTAAGAGTTTGCAAGTTCCCATAAAATTCACACTTATGGCCACTATAATGGTGAATAAAAAGAGTATTGAACTGGAACAAGACACTAAGGACCTCATAAGAGAAGAAAAGCTAAATGATTGCTCAGCCCAGAGGACCCTCAATTGAGTAGTCATTGTCTGCCAAATAAAGCATTAATGGCAGAGTGTAAGTATTCTGTAGATGTGCTGACATTCACTTTTTCATCAAGATGCTGGTACAATAAGTCTTTGAGAAATCGATGGCCTCTTAAAAAAATTATCATTAGATGAAGTTGCACAGTTGGACGCATTTCAAAGTGCAACAATACAATTCTTTCTTGATGTGTATGTGCTATTTCATCTAAAACTCTTGTTTCCTTAAATTAAAGAGCATGGCTGACCGGCTAGGGAGCAGCGAAGAAATTGATTAGTTCAGGCTTCAGATCCTCAGTATATTCAAAGACCTTCATTAAGCAAGTGAATTGCAGAGTTGAATTTTGCTTTTGTAACTCAGAACTCTTTCATTTTTGTTTTGTTTTCCCCTAAAAATACCGTGTTTGATAAGGTGGTATTGTAACTGTGTGATAACTTTCTGTCTGCAAAGCTGTGTAGGTATTCTCTTGGTTTTTAGATACGCTTGTTTGAATGCAAAATGCTGGTAAAAGAAAAAATATTACAACCACCTCATTTTTGTTAAGTAAGGCACTAAATAGGTAGACAGAACAAGCAGAACAGTGTTTGTCTTGGTTCGGTACTGTGGATGCACTAGTCTGCTAGTGTCTTGTGTTTTAGAAGAACGTCAGTTTTCCTGTGGGGTGACTTTTCCAGGCTTTCTGATCTGGGTATTTCTTCCTTGGATTTTTTTTGCTTTTCTTAAACAACTTCTTGGCACACTGTAATCTGTGAGGAAGCCAATGTCTCTATAGGAGCCTCGTTTGGTGCAAAATCGATGTTGTTTTCAGAAGATCTTTGAAGGGAACGTATGACTTCAGTAAATGTACTAGGAATTAACTTTGGATAAAATCAATTAAGCCCACAAGATTAAAGAGTGTCAGAATGGAGGTTTCCACTTTGACCTTAACATCTGTGTATTGGAAGGGTTTAATGTTCTCTATGTATGGCAACTATAATTACATACCCAGTAGGCAGGGATACTTCAGAAGCTTTTAAGATATATGACAGTGTTCTACTTGTGTTGGTTCTAGCCAGTGTATCCTGTTAAGAAGAAGCTTTTGAAGGCATAAATACATTTCCCTGCATATGAATCCAGATACTATGCTTTTACATGTTAAGTAATTCTAATTTTCGATAAAAGTAGCACCTGCATGTTAAAGGCTCTTGATTTAGATGCTTGCAGTGAGGATGCCAAACGGTGTTACAGTTCAGTATGTAGGTGGTCTCAGATGACAGGAAACAAAAAAAACTACCAATGACATTTTTCTGCATTTCCACCGCTAACGATAAGTTCTGAGGAGGCTTTTGGCAGATAGTAATCATAATTCTTATTAAAACTGGTGATGTCTAGCCCCAAGGGTGTAGCCAGGCTCAAATTGATGCTTTTTGCTGGCTGATCACCAGCATGGCCTAAGTGCTCATTATGTTGTAGAGAGGGCCTTTGGAGCTCTCATTACGTTTGACAGGAATTCTCTCTGGGGGGAAACTGGGCATTAGCTAGACTCCTGACAGGCTGAAATTATTCCTGCTTTATGGCTTATAACCAAATGCTAGCAAGGCATCATCAGGGGACACGAAAAATTGTCACTTCTGACAACATCTTTGTTACTGAAAAATGCAGTGATGGGGAAACTTTGAACAAGCTTTAACGTTTTTAAGGCCTGCCTCGTATGTGGGTGCTGCACTCGCTCTGTGTGAAGCCCTTCAGAGTGCTTGGGCTGCTGACTGAAAAAACAAAAAATTACACTGCAACAGTGTTTCTTTATGCAGTGTGGTGCATAGATCACTGTTAAGGTAGAGTCATTTCAATAAAACCAAGCAGTTGCAGTTTGCCTGTGTATGAAAGGGTGGATTTCTTGTACTGATACAGTTGCATCGGCAGTTGCCTCTTCATTTGATTTGGTAATCTATTACTATTTCACTAAAACAAAGTTAGTCAAGACTTGACTGTTGCCATGAACACACTTAATTGAGGTGAACTTTCCATACACAAACAACTATACTGTAGAGCTTTCCACCTGAATATGTTGCATTTGAGTCCAGAAATGGTGATGATAAGGTTTCTTTCACAACTTCAGCTTTGGCACTTTGCAGTGTTTAATTGCATGACTGTGTGCTTAAATACAGGTACTGCTGCTGCATTTCAACCTGCTGGCTGAACAGTGGTCAGAAAGTAATCTTTTTAGCATATTTGTGGCTGGTTTGGGGCTTTTTTAAATCTTGTTTCTATGTGGGGTTTTAAATATTTCTTATTTCTGAGAATTTCAAAGGTTAGCTCTCAAGGGGATGTTGTATGTGGATTCTTACAATGTTTGCAGATAATTATTTTAAGGTGAATGGTTACTGATTAAGATTAGTATACCTGAAACAAACAAGTACCTGAGGATTAATTTAGGATAGATGCACTTGATTCAGATATAATTTTCGTATGTGTCAAGAAGACAGAATGAAGAAGGATGTTTTGTGTGGTCTTAAGTTTCTGTTCTGTGTTATACTGTCCGAGTCAGATTTTTCCCATTGTGACATAAGTCGCTGGCAAAGCAGATGCATCCACTGCTAGTGCGAAGATGTAGAGTTGGTTGGGTGTTAAAAATCCCATTGTACTTAGAGTTGCTGCCCTTGGCTATTAGGGCAGTGCCTCTCTGTTTGCACCAGCTCTGTCTGTCATCTTCTGTCAGAAGTCAGAAGATAAGGCTTCCTGTGTGTTTAATGCCTAGATTGTTTAGGTGCAAGATTAGCTTTGTTCTGTGGCAGGCAGCCAAAGAAAGAAAAATTCATCACTGCTGAACCAACTGACAGACTATATAAACTACTACAGTGTGTGGGTTTCTGCTATCCCAATGGTGACAGCTCGGTTTCCCTCTCTTTGGGTGCGTTATTGTGATCTCTGTGACCTGCCTGGAGGCAGATCTGTCATTCAGTACCTTGCTTCTTGTAGAAGAGTATACAAACTTCCAAACTGTATTATGTTAACCAATTGTACAGGAGTTAAATGTCTGTTTTAGCCTGGACTGTTTTGTGGAATTATTTCTAATGTTCTACGGCAAAGGACAGAATCTTCTACTGATATCTCGTTAGAACATCAGTCTTCAGGAGCTGGTTAAATAGAAGGGAATTAAGGAGCTTAGTTAGCTCTCTACAGTACCTGAGTAGGATGGCTGTGCTGTTAAAAGGGATTTAAAGATAAATTAATTCTTTTTTCTTTTTTGCTACTTGCATTTTAATTATTGGAATGAAAAACTTCATGGGAATCCTTAAGGTTTTGGTGATGTGCAGTGAGCATTTCAGGAGCACATTGCCACATGAAACATGCAAAACCTTTTTTTATTTAAAGGAGAAAATGGTAAGGTTGATTGGGACACAATATCTTTCACTCAAATACTTGTACTTGTTCTACAAATACTGAGTTTCTAAGTAAGTACAGTTGTATCACCAGTGCAGCCATTTCAACCACAACTATAGTTGCCAGTTTGAATGGGGAGGAAAGGCTAGAGTAATGACCTCAACTTTCTTGACTTTTGAACCACATACATTCAAGCTCAAGACCAGCATTACTGTGAAGGAGTTATCTGACAGATTCAGGACATTGTGAAATACATCTCCATGTAGCTTTTAGATAACCGTATTGTCAGATACCATCTATTATGTCAACTCCATATACAACTTAATCTGAAAGTATGTCACAGTGTAAACACTGTATGTATGTTAAATACTGCCTGATCATCTCGCTTATTAGACTTGGTCTGCCAGATCTCAGGTTTGTCACAGAAGAATGGAGGGAGAGAGGAAACATGTTCCTACCAGCTGTGTTGTTAAACTTCCCTTGCACTGATGGAACCTATGTTGCCAAATGTATGTTGATGCAGTTTATGAATTGATTCAAGTGAGGGAAAAAAAACTCCTGGTACTTTTTGGGGCAAGGAGAAGAGTAAGGGGGAAGATGCTTTGTGAATGTGCAGTACTCCTTCTGTTGTAATAGATTCCAGGGAAAAAGATCTTCTTCCTTCTCCTGGTTGTTGTACCAAATGAAGCTGAGTATGTGAATTGCCTTTCCTCCTACACTACTCCAGCACTTACACGTGTGCAGCAAAGCGATGTAACTGCGTTGTTTCTCCAGTACGAAATGGAAGACAGGATCTTCTGGGTTTGATAGTAGGTCACCGTTGGCATACAGTAAAAGCCATTAGAAACAGTCTTAGGTTAATTGGCACTTATTGGAACACTGCACAGTACTGTTATTTTAAAAATGGTAACAGCTTTGAGTAGAACTAATGAGGTTATCCTTCCACTTGAAGTGAGATTTAAGGATATCTAACAGCAATTCTGTCAAACACTACTATTTTTGTCTTTTGCATCACACTTCGTGATTGGACTCTGGATGTAGCTATTTGAGCAATAGTAGTTGCTCACATCGTTCCTTTCAGAAAAGGGAAAACCCAGCAAATGACAGTGAGAATTCTGGATTTTTCAGCAGGTATTTGTCAAAACAGCCAGTCTAATGAATCAGTCCTTATGATCACTCATAGGCCATGGCTTTTAAAGTACTTGCAAGTTGGTCCCATGTTCAACCTGAACTTGCAACTGGTGCTTTTGCAAGTATAGAATTTTCATCTTAAGTATTTAGTGGAGCTAATCTGGGCAACACTTTCCAGTGGTTTACCTGCCATCATTGTGAAGAATTTTTTCCTTCACTAACTGGGATTTTGGCTTTCTGCACTGGTGACCATTACCTGCCTTTTGTCCTTCTGCTGTGCACCTCTGAGAAGAGTCTGGCTTAGTCTTCTCCATAATCACGTCTTTGTCAGCCATCAGATCTCCTGTCCCATTAATCCTCCTCTTCTTGAAACTAAACAAGACTAACTTCTTCCTGGTATATTGTGTGCTCTGATTCCCTGATCATCTTACTGGTTTCACTTGGTGACTTGCTTCAGTTTGGCAACATTTTCCTTCTTGCCAAACAAGGGGAACAAAAAGGGGAACAATTTATTTTACTCAACCAGCTAGTTAACAGTCATACTAGTGCATCCTAGTACAAGGTGTAGCCTTCATCAATGCAAGGGTATGGTATGGGGTTGATGCATGTTTAACTTGTACTCCAGGACACCTGTGCCCTCTGCTTGCTACTGTGTTTCCACTCTGGCTGTGCTGTTGTGGGAAAGAAATTGTCCCAGCTGCAGGATAAAAGAAACAACCTTCGTTTGCTTTGAAACTGGATTTCACTAGCCTTATTTCATGGCCCCTAGTTTTCAGAACAGACAAGTCGTTGATGCCTAGCTGCTTTCTCAGTGCACTCAAATTTTTGTTTTCTATTGTAACCTACCTGTGTCGACTCTTTTTCAGGTTGGGCAATCTCATCCTACACAATTGTTCAGCTTTCTTTGGTCATCTTCCTTGCTTTTTCCTCAACCGTTTTATTTTTTAAGGCAGCCTGTTGAAATAAGGGGACTAGAACTACATGCAGTTCTTGGGGTGCAATTTATATTATCACATAATTCTGTTTTCTGGAAGTTGTTATTTTTCTTTCCCTTTTTTTTTCTTTATAGTGAAGTTCCTAATATCTGATTTCTCTTTTGGCTGCTATGAAATGCTAAACTGCTGGGGTCATCTGTCACATTTGAGTTTTTGCTCATGAATTATGATTGTAAACTCAGGAGTCATCACTTTATGTTGAGGCTAGGGATAGCTACTCCTAGTGTGTGTAAACTTGGTTTATATACGATTCTTTTTATTGCTTGCCTAGAGTTGTAAGGTCTCTTTGCAGTTCTTCAGCCATTGTTTTTACTTTGAATGAATTCTCTTACAGCACAAGCTTGCTTACTCACTGCTTACTGTCTTTTCCAGGCTGTACTGCTGAACATATTCATAAGATAAAATTCACAGATTGCAGGAGAGGCCCTTATGAAACTCCACCAGTGACCTGTTCATGGCATAGTGCTGGAGATGACTGCAGACTAGATTAGAGCTTGCTGAAATTGAGTTTATTCTTAACTGAACTCCTGTTTAAATCTGACTAGGTTTAAAAATCAGTTATTTCCTGAGGTTATTTCTTTTGAAAGAAGGCCTAGTGATGCACTTTTTCTGGGACTTAAGTCAGCCTGCCCTGTTGCTGTGTCAAGATTCATATAAATAAATGGAAACAATGTTCAATTCTCTTGCTTGGAACCATAATCATGGTATGTTTAATTGGAACAGAAAAATATTTATAGCATTATTTTATAGGGTAGTAGTATATTAAGTTTGTAGGTGTTCAGGATGATTTTAGTTGTTAGCAAGCCTAGCTGTTACAAAATATACTTTATAGCATGGGGAAAACAGTTCAGGAAATTAAGCAGTTTGGTAGATTTCACTGAACTTTTTATGATTATAATAGTGTTCTGTGGCTAATGGTAAATTGCACAGTGTTTAAGAAGACTAATCTATAATTGGGGACTGGGTGAGTTGCTCTCACCTTTTCTTAACATTGTTCAGAAATGCGAACATATTAGCACAGATGATTATATTACAAATTCTTTGAGGGGTGTTGGGTAAACTTTGCATCAGGGCTGCTTATCTGCAAATATTTTGTACTTCTGGGGTGATCCAAAGAGCTAACTAGCCCTTTTGGCTGTGTGATAACAAAACAGAAAACTGAGGTTAATTTCTGTTTTGCTGTAGGTTTTGGGAGTTTTTGTTTTGTTGTTTTGTTTTGTTTTCTCCCTTCAGCAGCATGGATGTTACTTTTTTTTTTTCTGTTCAGTCTTTTTTTTTATTCCTCTTGAAGCTTTTTGATGTTTGTGTAAACAGTCGGTCAAAGCAACTTACTTGTAAGGTGACCAGTCAGTGTATTGACAAGAACAGACACAATAGAAAACTGCATTAGGAGGCAAGCCGTTGGGATTTGCAGTAAATATATTACAGAACACAAGTGAATTGCCGATACTGCTTGTTTAGCAGTTTGCAAGGGCAATGGTAGTATGGATTTTTGAATTAGAAGGGAAGGACTGTTCTTTCTCTGTGCTGGAACATCTAGTTGATGGCTGAGGATAAAATTGATTTAGAGAACAAAATGCTGCTGCCTCTGTTTGTGCCATTTTAAAGGCTTCTATGGATTAGCAAGCAAAAACAGAAAGAGAGCTTTCAGTTTTGGAGCAGGGGAGCAAGAATGTGTATGCTTGTTCAGCTGCATCTTGATTAGGTATGAAGTCTAGGAGGAAACCTGCTTTTTGTTAGGTCAAGAAAAGGAAAGAGCATCTGAAGTTGGGTGGGTTTTATGGTCTGTGGGAATCTGCCTATTTATGAAATTGTTTTTAATTATTTGTTCTAAAACCCCTGAATTGTTGTGGTCTCTGCTTCATGGTATGATGATCTTAACTTTTTTAAATGTAGAAGGTTGAATTAAATCATTGGCAGAGGGCATGGAAAACCCACAATTTCTTGGGAAAAATAACTAATAGGTCATTCTTTGCGGTGTTGCCACAAAAGTTTCCATTTACCACAAAGTTTTTTTGTTTTGTTTAAAAAAAATAAAAGAAGCTGAAACATTAATTTGTGAGTTCGGGTGTAAGGTCATTCTGAATTTCTTTTTTTGTAACTGGTTATGAGATTTCCAGCTGTTACTTTGCAGACAGCTAGCTGTCTGTGGCCTCAAGTGATGGACATAAATTGCCAGTTAAGCAAACACAAAATCTTTAATTAACAAGACCTATGGGAAGCTCTTGGTTTGTTTCTTTAAACTGAAATATGAACTGTGGAATCACAGCACTAGAAAAGACCTAGTGCCTCCCTGTGTCCTAGCAGGACTGGCTGTACCAGTGTCATTGCTGACAGGGTGCTTGTCCTGTTGGTTAGCAAAGACTTAACAGTAGTGGCGACTTGCAACCTCTCAAGGGAGCAGAGTGCTTTTACGTCCTAGCTGTTGAAGTGCTTCTTCAGTTACAACTTCATTTTTTTCTGTTGCAGCTTCAGCTCTTTACTATGCATTTTCTTCACCCTGAACAGGGTGAACAGATTATTCCCCTGCCTTCCAGAACCGTTTTGTGTACCTCTACAGTCTTAACATTCATTCTCCGAAGGTTGTTGTCTGGCTGAAGTACAGTGCCCGAAATAAGTGCAGTACTCCAGAGGACGAAATGCTGTGCTGAGTAGCATAGAAAGTTTGCTTAGCGTATGGCTTATTGTGGTGGCAGCCTTTTTTGCACCAGCATGCTATTGATTTATGTTCAACTTATGATCCGCTGTGACTGATAAGTTCCTTCCTGGCCCATTATTTCCTTTTCCTTTATGTTCCTGTCTAGGCATGCTATGGTTCTTTATTCCTATTTATCCCTGTCCTTCTTTTGTCTTTGTAGTCCATTTTTCCATTCACTGTGAAGTGAGTTCTGAAGCTATTCTCCAGGATATTCTGTCTTTCTCAGCTTGAAGCTCTCTTCAAATTAAGGATTAGGGCAAATGAAGAGATCTTTATGTTTGTTAGTGGGAAATACTTAAAAATACTGGACCTGTCATGCATGCAGAACTTCTTAATTTGCAGAAGAGAAGGATGTATTCATACATGGTTTCATCATCAAGCAGTTTTGTACTTGTTCCTGTGAAATTTCACCTGGGTTTTTTCTGTTGTTCGTAATAGTGCTATGAATGTCAAAATCTTAGCAAAGATGTTAACATTGTCTGCCCCTTAGCCATAATTGCTTTACCTTTCTGCACATAGCATAATTCTAATGTTGTTTACTGCTGAAAAATACTGCTGAGTTGTGATTTAGATCCCTTTTTCATCTAAATGTTCATGAAGAAGAGGCTTTTTAATGCCCTAAACATAAGGAATAGTAATGAAGCTGGAATGTCTTTGCTCCTTCATTTGCTGTTTTCTGTCTGTTGGGCACTGTCCTTTCGTCATTTCCTATCCACTTGACATTTGCAGGTTCTGCAAGGTGTGTCCACTAGCTGTTTGGTCTTCACTAATGTGCTCCTTTTATTTCATAAGGCCTAGTCAATTTGAAGATATTTTACCTGAAACTCTTAGATCTGTTCCTTTCCCGTTGAAGCTGCAGTGTTGACCTTACATAACTAATAATTTGTATTAATTATGCCGTTGGTAATGATTCTTGTATAGTTAACATGAATACAAAAAAGTGTAGACTTTCTGGCCTTCTCAGTGCTGCTTGACCGTATCTTTCCTTTCTAATTAAGGGGATCAAACCATGTTTTTGTTCTGCTCTGACTATTCCAACCTGTAGAGGAGTAGTTCTGTTAGCTGTTGCTTACTAGTGACACATAGTTTCAAAAATATGTGTTTATGCTGCATATCTCTGTGCTGTCTCACCTGACTTGGCTTCTGCTTCCTGTATGCTTTCCTGTTTGTACGAAGTCTCTTAAGAACTTGGGATTTAGTCTCTTGGCTCAATGCCATTCCTCCCCTTTTTCCTCTGTCCCTTCCTCTTCCTTTCTTAGATGTATTAACTGTCATCCATGCCCTTAATACTGCTTCATGAAGAAAATGTCAGCTGTCCATAATGCCATTTTATCTCCCTCCTCAGTAATGAGTCCTATAAAGCTGATCTTACCAGTTGGCATTTGCTTTCCTGAAGCCTTACTGGCTGTTTCATTCTTTCTGTCATGATGCTTGTAAACTCTGCAGTGATTGTCAGTCTCAATCAAATTAGTTTCTGTTTGGACAGTTTCAATCAGTTCTTCTCTATTAGAATGTAATCTAGGTGGTATCTTTACTAGTTTTTTCTGTTCTATGAGCAGTATATACATGTAAAAATAATAAAATGGGGAGGAAAGTTATTGACATGTTCCTAAAGCTTTGCTTAAACTTTGCCACATGGTGAGAATCTCCATTATTTTCACCTTCCTTCCAAATCCTGTGTGGTGGGTATTTCTGCTAGTTGCTGACAAAGGAGTTGTCAACCTTCTTAACTTGTTAATTATTTGTAGGTCACCTGATGACACCCGAAACAGATATGAACATCCTTTTAAAGCCTTAAGTGGTTTCTCTGACTTGACAGATTTTTTGAAACTGAGCTGTGAATGTACTAAGTATTGTAAAATGGTGACATTGCATGCATGTGCATGTGACTTCCTTAGTAAGTTTCATTTCGTTGTTATTTCTGAAGTCCTGGTGAAAGTAACATATTGAATTTCCCCCCAGATTTCAGGTCCTTGTCTTAATGTGTCTACTTCTTTGTCTTAATGTGTCATCTTTTTTTGTCAGATAGCATGCTTACTGTTCTAGTCAAGTCCAGATTCTACTGCTGTTACAGTTTTACCGGAATGTTGATAAAGACTGAATCCTGACTGACTTTTGTTATTGACTTACATACTGTAGACGTGTATACTTGTTTTGAAGAACTTTATGCTCTAGTTTTTAGAAGCTGCGTGGTTAAAGAAACTTCTCCTGTGCAAGAGCTCTGACTTTCTACTGCTGTCCAAATAAAGTGTCTCAGTATGACAAGTGAAGCAAGGGTGTATGCAGAAAACTGGATGTGACTTATGGGAGTGAGAGTGAAATAGGAGGTATTTTTAAAATAATGTCCTAAACAAAAAGTAAAGTGCTCTGCTCTGCTCTGCTCTCTGCTCTCCGTCTGCTCTCCGTCTGCTCTCCGTCTGCTCTCCGTCTGCTCTCCGTCTGCTCTCCGTCTGCTCTCCGTCTGCTCTCCGTCTGCTCTCCGTCTGCTCTCCGTCTGCTCTCCGTCTGCTCCTTGTTCTTGTATAGTGTAGTGCTTCTCTGTCTTTTGTCCAGGATAAATGAAATTCTTGATGTCCTTAAAAGTAATAATGCAAAGCATGCTGGATAATTTTGGAGACCATGCTTCTAGAACACTGTAAGAGCACATGAGGATGCAGCCCTATGGGAAAAGAGGAGCTCATTCAGTAGCTTGTTTCCCCCTAAAATCTCTGCTCCCAGCTTGGTTCTCCTGGTACTTTGGACTGTTCTGCTATCTGACAGATGCTATCTGTGAGCCTGTTTAACTCGCTGACATGGTGGTTTACTAAGCTAGCCCTTTCCCTCCACCTGTAGTCATGTTTTCTGCTTGGCTAGTTAGATGAGATAGTGGACAAGTCCAATTGTCTCCAGCATGGTTCAAAGAAGGTGTGTCTGGAAGCAAAGGTGGCAAGACCTCTTCTGCATTGTACTTAGCATTTGCCTTGCTCAACATCTTATGAAATCTAGATAAAAATGGGATCTATGTGCTAAAAAATAACTTGGCAGTAAAATAAAGCTGTGTGCTCACTTGAGGGATTTAAGTACTTCTGTGTGTATTGAAGGTTAGCTTAGACATGGAAGCTAAGATGTGGAACTGAAATTTGGATAAACATACCATTTGTAGTTGTGAGTGCTGTAGCAAGGTGGGCTACAGCTGGATTAAAGGAGAAATGCAGTAACTGTCCTGTTTAGCCAAGTTTAAGAAGAGTCTTGACACAGTGAACATGTGTGAAAGGAGCACTTTAACATCCTGACAACAGCTTCTTTGTTGCCAGTTGGCTTGGGTTCAACAGGATTTACAGCTGCAAATGGGATGGGCAGTTGTGTACAGCGGTTCACTGAGAGCTATGCAGCAGCCTCTTTCTATTATTGTAGAAAGCATTGAAATTGGACATTTGAAATATATCCAGTCACTTCACTTTACTCTTGAACGAAGTCCAAATCTGTAGTAGATGTTTGGCAAGTGTAGCTGTTGACTTGTGCATCATATGTAGCTTATGTTGAAATTAACATGACCTTTCTGTAATTTAAACTGACATCTAAGAGGATTCAGATAAATGTAATTTAGGTTGTAAATCTTAAAAATACCAATTTCATTTGGAAACTGTTTCATGTTTTGTGACTTTATCATTTTGAGGTTTTGTTCTGTTAATATTTCTGTTACTTCTTCCTCTCCCCCCTCCCACTTGCAATATGGTGGTGTTTTGGTTCTGTTCATAGCTAAAGATTTTTCATGCCAGTCTTCTGGGGTTTTAATATCGTTGTCTTGTTGGTGGCTAACCTTGCAATTAAAATGAGTAGTACAAATGTGGTGCACAGGGAAGGCTGTGTGTGTTAATGGTATATCATGTTAAACTGGCAGTTTATGCTCAAAATACAGAGATTGCTCCTGTCACTGAAATAAGTGCTACTCATTGCCGCTTGTCAGATAGAATTTCAAGTATCTGTTGAGAATAAACCTTCCCACCCCTCCTATTGGTGAGAATATTAGTAATGACAGTGTTTATAATTTGAAATAGAGTTTGAAGGCCAACTTCCACAGTTTGTTGCAGAATGGTTAATATGGCGGTAAAGGGGAGATGAATGTGGCTACTTGTGTGAGTCTATTACTCAGGAGGCCTGTAAATTTGATTGGCTGCTGCAGTTCTAGCAGAATCATTCGATTTGAGGGCAATAGAAAGATAAGATATCCAATTACCCAAATGATTTGCAGGGTTAGCCAACGTTGTCATGGAGATGCGAGTTGGAACAAATTAAATTTTAAGCAATAAAATAATCTTAAAGCGTGTCTGGGAACAAGAAAATTTGGCAGTGGCACTTACCTGAATTGAATCTTAGCTTGACACACTGTTGTTTGACATTGATATACTATGGGGGCCTAAACTTTTAAATGGCGTGTTGCCTTTAATTTTTTTTTTCCTTTTGCAGCCATTGCCAAAACAGACTGTAGTGCATTAGTTTTAAATAAAAGGGCATTAATAATATATGCATATCTCAGTGCTCAGTGTGGATTCAATAACTCATGAACAACAAAGTTCATAGAATGCTAGCCTTAATCATTTAAGGCTTTTGAATGTTTAAGTTTTGAGATTTAATTATACCTCCAACATCTCCTCACTCTCTGAATTTGCAGCAAGAAATTTTTGGAAGTGCTTGAGTCTTTCTGTAGTGAAGTTCTAACAAAGCAAGCAGAGAGCTAAGCACAGCGAAATGTTTCTTTTTTTGTTATTACTCTGTGAATGTGTGCATTTTGTTGTCTTGGAAGATCTCAATCACAAAAAGAATAAAGGATATATCATTTAAGTGTACCGCTTCTTTCAATGATTCCGCTGGAAAAAATGAAAATACTAAACGGGTACGAAACTTTAGCTCAAGACTAAACATACACATGCAGTTTCTTACCCAGGGACTTTTGGATTGTAGTATTTAACTGATTTCTGGCTTGCAGCAGGGCTTAAAAATGGTCAAGGATGTCCCATAAAAAGGGCTTTTAACCACATGTCTGTTAGGCAGATGGAGATGAAAATTGGTCTGAGGTCAAGCCATTTGCAGCATTCTCATAGCCTTCGATTTTCTTCTCATCCCCACCACAGATAATCTCAAATGATTCAGTAATGACCAAAAGGTGCAACATTGACCTTTACTCCCTAGTGGATTACTGTGTTACATGCTGTAAATGGCAGGAAGTCCATTTTGTTCTTCCAGAAGGAGTTCAGTGTTGTACTTGGCTTTCTGTGTTGAAAGTGTGAGTTGAGGCAGAGTACTTAAGAATTACCTTCTAAAGCTTTTGTGAATGTGATTTGACAGTATATTCTTTTCATGTGCATTAAAGGCTGATTCTCTGAGTCTTTGGCTTTAAAAGAATGGATTAGGACACAGCTTTTTTCATGTTTTCTTGCTTTTAATCGTGTTGTTCCTAAGCTTTATTCTTCCCAGTCTAATGAGAAATTATGTTGAAACAACTAAAGTAAATAAAAATGTAATAAATAAGACTGCATAAGCCCATCCTTGAGAAGCGGTGATGGAGTGCTTTCAAATACTGATATTTGATGTAGCACCATGGACGCTATAACTAAAGTCACTCCTGGGATGTGTGTGGTAGGCAGTGATTGGAGCAAAACCCAAATTATTGTTGTTGAAACCTCTGAAGTTCAAAAGTGATTAATTCTCCTCAGAGGAAGGTTGCATTCTTGACTCAGGAGTGAGAGTGGTGGCTCTCGTAGGCTAGGGCTTCCAGCATTAGTGCTAAAATATACATGGATGTTAGGTGTGGTAAGAAATACAGTTAGAGTTTGGATACATGTGTTACACTTCCTTTTCATTCTAGTGCAAAAATCTGTGGTTTCAGAAATCATGTTGCTATAAGTATGATATTTTACATGGTGCTTCAGAAGGTACAGTCTGTCAAAATGCGAAATTATCTGGAATAGACTACTGTAGAAGAGAACACTTCAATTCTTTTTTCACAATGCAGAAGGAAAAAAATTACAGTTGTATATACAAACTCTTTCTTAACTGCTCAGTAAAATGACTTAGTTAAATGAATATTATATTTAGTAACTAGTCTGGCTTCTTGGTTCTTTGTTATTATGCTAAGAATTCACTTTAACAAGAGACAAACTTAAGTACGAACACTTGAGTTTGGCAATGGTTAGGTCAAAACATTTAAGTCCTTAACTAGATGGAACAGGCAAAAAAATTTCATGAGTGAAGGGGAAAAAAAAATCCGTTGGCTCAACTTAATTTTACAAAATGCAGCTGAATTCCTTCATGTTAATTTTTAATGATACTTCAGAAAGGAGGGTAGCACTTCAGTTAGGGGTCTGACAAGCTTGTCATTTGCAAATAAATCAAAAGACAATCATTACAACAGCAAGAACCAGTGAATGATGTAGTTTTGCCATTCTTTGATGGGCCCCACACTCAAGTCCTCTATTAAAAATGAATGTATTCAAGAGGCTCTGTGTTAAGAACACAAACAATTAAGGGCACTTCAGATGCTTTGCTAAGAGCTGCTATAGAGCTAGGAGGGCTTTCATGAGAGATGCAGGCTTCTACAGTCTGCTTTACGAAGGAGCCAAAGAACATGGGCAATTAGTCATGTTTGTCTATGCTCGAGCAGCTTTCTGCAAAATTTTCTTTGTTTACTCATTCTTCTGACTGACCTACATGTCTCAAGATCAGGGGTTAGATAATAGCTACATTATATTGGGAAGCCTCTAGAAGTAACTGATAAGTATCTTTCTTTTAAGACTTTCAAATGCATGAGCCCCAAATCTGCAATACACAGTTTACTCTAATGCCACCAATTAATGATGGCTAGTCTTGATTAACAAAGCTCTTCTAAACCCCTTCAAAAAAGGTTTTTGCTTTCAAGAATAGATATATATACACACGTGCGCGTATACACTCAAAGATATTTCACCTTGAAAAGTGAACGTACATTGCCTTTTGAACAGCTAGATTTATATTTAAAGTAATGAAAGTTCCTTTTACTCAATTCTGAAAACAACCTATTGCTACTCCTAACGGGCAAGATTAGGTGAATGGTGCATTAAAACCTGACTTTCGCAACTCACTAGGGAACAGAAATATTCTTTTAACATGTTTTTGAATAAGAATGGCTTTTATGAAACACGTGAGGGCAGCAAACAGGAGATATGTGAAATCTCATAGAGGATAAATAATTTGAAGTACTTTATTATTTAATTATGTGTGAGAAATTGTGTTAGAAATAGTGCTAGTAGGCAAACTGCCTTTTACATGTAACCAGACTTTTGTCATGAAGTATAGAATAGCCTTTTCAGTTTACATTCAGTGTAAATATCTTTTAACTAGCACTTGTAACAGCAGCAAATCTCAAAACCAAACTTATTTGTCGTGTACATTGAGCTTACCTAGCATTGTGGATAAATGTTAAGGATGCTGGTCATGTAAGATCATCAGTGATGCCCTGCTTTGGTAAAGACAAACTCAAAAGGATAATTTTTTTCAGTTCTGATACTAAGGTGTAATAGTACTCAGACAATTATAAAGCAAGATTGACGAGGAAAGGGGGAAAGTTGATTATGCTGCCTTTTTAGAAAATAAATAAAAATTTTAAAAACTCTAATTGACCTGTGTTGGGACTAATAATTATCACATGATGTAGCATTCTCTTGTTTACCGTGTGCTGTTCTGTGTGCTGTGTTATTACAGTGAAGCTCAGATTTTTGGGACCTGTGCAGGAAAACCCAATAATGTGGACAACTTGCATGTTTTATAGACTGTTGAAAAAAGAAGCTTTTTCCTTATAGCTACAAGAAAGATGGTTATATCAGTATTACAGAATAGGGAGACTTTTGTGTAGGCTGTATAGGCCAAAGAACTCTTCAGGAGAAACCAAAGGAGCTTCTTATTTTACTTTTTTCTTTCCCCTCTTCTCACTTGCTGTGATTCATCCTTGTGTCTGTCCTGAACGCAAAGGTAATTGTACTGGTCTAGGGCAGTTAAGTTGTTGGACCCTAAACATCTTAGCTAAACATCAGGCAACCAAACTGTGTGACAGACTTTCTTTCCATAGCTGACATACCTTGCTTTCTGCAGACATACCAGGTATGTGGAAAAATGTCTTTTATTACATAGACACTCACAGTTGTGTTTTTTTTTTTATTTTTTCCTTGTTAATGTACGCTGAAAGTACCAACAGAAGTGGTAATAGTTAAGTTTGATGACTGATAATAAAGCTGGTAACTTCCTTATATTGCCTCTGCTGGTGTGTATGTAGTACGAGTACTAAAGGCCACACACACAGAATGATGAATATTTTATGGTTGTGACACAGACAAAACAGAAACACTGCGGTGGTACTGAAATGGTGGCTGTTCCTACTGAGGAGAGAGATCTGTTGCCCTTGTTGTAGGGGGAGAAAGGTTTGCTGTAAAGCAGCTGTCACTTCATTGCCTTTATTTAAGGGGAATCTTTTTGTCGTAGGAGGAAACTGTCCCATGTATGCTTCAGAGGCTCTTGTCTCCAACAAACTTTAGAATGGATGTGTCAAATGCCAGATGTCGGTCAGGTGGAGGGAGGACTTCAGCTGATGTAAGGATAAGCACAGCACAGCGTCTGTGTAAAAAAAACCTCAGGACGATGGGAAGGCTCAGGGAAAGGCTTGGCAGAGAAGTCAGCCATGTTTTCATCTGACTTCTTTGAAATGATCAGGTTTATGCATATCATTTCATGGAAGGCCTAATAATTCTCAGCAGGGTTCTCTTTGTTTCTTGTACCTTAAAATAAAACAAAAACCCCAAGAAGTGTCTATATGGATTAATGATATGACAGAGACTGACAAGAGCTGTTCAGAGTGTCTTATATGTAGGATGAGTTAGCACCTGGAAGCTAATTTTGGTTTTGTGCAACTGTGCTACAGTGACTGCAGGAGATGTTTTTGAGGAAAAACTGTAGGAGTTGGACGAATACCTTGAGGGTTAATTATAATGGTGGTTCTGAGTGGTGGGCAGATGTATAGGTCTGAAAAGCTGTAAGCACAGGTAAGACTGAGTATCCCACCAGAAATGCTGTGTTCAAGTTGATGTGCCAGAAGTGGAAGATATAAAAGTGGGAGATACATAAAGCTGTCGACAGGTGGGACTCGGACACTTCATCCTGCTGTCTTTGCTACTTTTAGTGAAGGATTGTTCTGTTCTCTGCTGGTTCCTAGCCTTATTGTTCTCCTGTTACTCACAGTTTCACTAATTTGCTGTTACTGACTATCACATTTTCTGATCAGATTCTTTTTCTTGTCTTCATTATTTTAATACTCTCTCGGTATGGATGTTTTGGAAGTATGTACCTTTTGTCTCCATTCTGCCTTGCTTCTGTTTTGGTATTTCTTTTGTACTCCTGATGGCGTGTTTCTGTCAGCAAAACTAATTTTACCTTCTAATAGGCAGATAAAATTGATCATGAAAGAAACATTTTTCTTCCATGCCTGTCACCTTCATGTTATGCTGCTTGATAATTTGAGTAATAATAAATCTACCTTTTAAAAGGCTTTATCTTGGACTTAATGGATTTCAAAAATGCTGTACTTGTTAATGAGCTATGTACAAGGACCAGATTTGTGCCTAAATGTGTACATGGATTAGGTGCTTTAGACATGACAGATGTCCTAGAGTAGCTAACTAAATCTTTTTGCTCATCTGGGCTTATATATTAACTATTTATATTTGCAGTAATATGAAGATGTGGATTTGTTTTTTTTACTTTCTTCACTGTGTGAACTTAGTATAGTCCTTTACACTAGTTAATACATGGCAACAAACCTAAAACACAGTTTTAATCAAAATACTTTTCCTCTATAGACAGAAATCGCCAAGAGATTGAATACAATTTGTGCACAAGTCATCCCATTTTTGTCTCAGGAAGTAAGTAAAACTGTTCAGCTGTTAAAGTGCAATTATGTTGCTTTCCTGTTTGCAAATTAGCTAGTTTTAAGATGTAAATTTTATCACAATACACGAGTGTAAGGAACATCTGTTATAGCTGAAGTGTGCAAACCCCCTGCTAATTTGGTCTAACAAATCTGAGTTCAAACTAGTGACAATGGCTCAGCCTCATTCATTGCCTGAGGAGAGTGGGAGTCTGTAAGATACTATCAATGCAACCAAGTGCTTTCCTTTCTAATAATGGTGATTGCTTGCTTGATATTTGGTTGTCAAATGTGAATCTAGTGAAATAAGCATGCTTATCTTGTCTACATAATTTGTATCAATTTTAGTGTAAAAGGTGAGTAGTTAGTTCAGATGCAAAGCATTGTTCAAGTTTACAAACCTGCATCTGGTCTGAATGACTGCAATTGTAGTGTATGGTGGGCAGCTGCTGTTACATTTTGAAGCCTGCTATTTTGGATATGCCTTTTCAAACTCTACAATTTACAAAGAGTGTTTCTAATTTGTGTTGAGTTCAGTGAAGCACTCTTCCCTGTTTGAAATTTCAGTAGGTTTTCTGTGTGGGCACAGAGTATATAAATGTTAAAATAGACACTGGTGTGAAGTTGACGTTGTCATCCTGTCAACTCAATTAGAAACTGATTATTCATTTGCCAGAGAACTAATACTGAAGTGGCACGGGGCAAGAGGTGAGCTGGCTGCCTTCAGGGTTCTTGTTTGCTTTTGAACAGGTGAGAAATAGGGCACTGTTACCTTTTACTTGTGTATGATGTCTTGCAGTAGGTAGCCTGGGCTTCTGCAGACAAACCAGTTACTCAGATGCTTGTGGTCCTGGTTTGATTTGGTGTGGTCAATGCCTTAACACAAATTCCTCCCCATACCCTTCTTCTTTTAATAGCATCAGCAGCAAGTGGCCCAAGCTGTAGAACGTGCCAAACAAGTGACCATGGCTGAACTGAATGCCATCATCGGGGTACGTGGCCTTCCAGGTCTACCTCCTACAGTGTGTATAACTTGCTTTCATATCTTACTGCTTTGCTATTTTTAAAATAAGCTTAATGTTATGATATTGTAATGCTGTTTTGATGCCTGGTGTTGCTGAAGTGTTTGCCTTGCTTTACACAGATTTTAGCAGGGATAAAGTTTATAGTTTACTTTGTCAGAGCATCATTTTGTGCAGCAGTGCTGGGTGTAACAAAACTTTTCCTGCAAGAAATATAGTGATTAGAAGAGTTGCTTGTTTATTTGTAGGTATTGTATATCAGTTGATGTAGTTACCTTTGCCTCATGCTTTTTGTGACACTTGAGTTCTTGGAGCCTGTACAACTATTCATTCTTCTTTCTGTCCCTTTTTTTGTGAATCTTTCATGAATTTTAAATTAGCAAGCTACTGAAAAGAAACTTCACTTGCTTTTGAAGTAGTATTAATTGTCTGACACAGTGTTCTAATAGCCTTTCACCAAGTCTGTGCTTCTAAATATGCTGAAATAAGTTAATACTACTTGCCTGTGACTGGTTGTCAATCACAAGTCATTTGCTTTGTATTAATGAACTTTCTGAACTGTACATTCCTTCCACTGCATGAGTTCATTTCCCCTGCCACTAAGTCTAGAATATTTCTCATGTTTTCTGCCCTTCCAGACTAAGTAAAAGAAGTAGCCGAAACAAGAACCTGTCCTTTCTGATTTTATTCATATGTGAGCGCCTTGAGCAGATTCAAATTACTCATTTATCAATTTATGTTAATTGCTTGTGAGAAGATGCCCTGCTGGTCTTTACAGTTCCCTCAGACACTTTGTAATGATAATTAGACATGCTGCTGTACGGATTAACAGTGCCATAGTCCAATGACGTCTACAGACAATGGAACCAGTTAATCCATCTGTGCTTAAAATTACATCCCAACTGGAGATAGGAAAAAAAAGGAGCGAGGGAGGATTAAAAGAATGAGCCTCAGCTTGAAAACTCTCCTTTCATCAGTTTCTCAATTGCAGATCTGCAGTTGGTTTGCCTGTGGTAAGCTATTGGCAGTCAATTAGGTGAAATAAACTGGGAGGGTGACCTTCATTTCCTTTTAATAGCTTTTCCTCCCTGAAATGGGGAGCTTCAGTGGATTTTCAGCTTAAATTTTATTCAAGCTGCTTTATTACACTTGACAGATCAGCTTTGCATAAACATACCCCCCCTTCAAATCTGCGCTGTTTTTTTCCTTTCATATCAAATTTTGGCTGTTACTTAGTTGATTTGCTAATAACATGCTAGAAACCCACACAATTACATCTCTATTTGTCACAATCTCCTCTATGCTTTGCTTGTGTAATGAATTACTTTATGAATACCTGATCTGATCCTGAAATACAGCACGTGTACATTTGTGGTATTTGATTAGCAAAGATTAGAGAACTGTACTTTTGCATCTTTTAAAATGAATTACTACTTTGGGATGAAAACAGAATGGAAAGCCCTTTTTAATGAACTAGTGTTAAAGAATATTTTATACTGTACATGGGAATAAGTATTAAAAAATATTTTGAAACGTTCTTAGCCAAAACAAATTTTGCTATCTGAAGCATGTCACGTACGTCTTTTGAAAGTCTGCAGAATATAGTCATTTAAAGCCATAGGATCTGCAAGTACCACATGCAGTTAAGAAATTTTTTGTAGAGGAAAGCTCTTTGGAAGCAGGAATAGAAGCCTCTACCTTCTCAGTTTTTAAATTTTCTAAGATTCGCTGGAAGAGATACTTTGCTGTGTCTTCTGAAAGGCTTCTGAATGATGCCATACAAATCCAAAACTGTGAATGAGAAAATGAACACGTTTGGCACAGGGTTTCTTTGACCATGTAGATGCTTGCGTATACGTAATGCTAAAATTAGATGTATGTCGGAGTGGTCTTTTGCAGTCTTACATGATCAGTAATTACCTTGTGCTGCATAATAAGTTTCATGCTCTGACATATGCTTGATTTTGTTTGAAAGGGATGGTGTGCATCCTGGAAAACCTGAATAGCATAAAATTGAGTTGACAATTCAGTGGACCTTTGCTCCCCCTCACTGAGCACACAGCGTGTCAAGCCCTCTCCCCAGAGGGGAGGACACATCAGAAGCCTGTCTGTTCCTACAAGCGGCAGCTGCACCGGGAGTGGGCATGGCCCAGTTTGATAGCAGCTGTCAGTATTGTTCAGGGACCCAACTTAGTGTAAAGAACAATGGAAGGGCCGTGCTGTTAAAGTGCAGTGTCTTTCAAGATAAGAAAAGAAATAGTGATTTAACGGTTTAGACATCTATTATGAGCATGAAAGATCATGAAGCTTCTTTTCAGAATGCAGATAGGCTGGAGCAGTCTGTAACAGTGGAAGATGCAATCGAGTAGCCTGTGGTGTCGTGCTACTGAGGATACTTATGCACAATAAATTTTGAGGATAGGAGGGAAGTTTAGTTTTCCTAGCTGATGTTCACTTGCATAGTGCCTCTTGCTTAGCTAAAATCTGCTTTTTTGTCGAGGTTTGACTCTTTCCCCCTTGTTGCTTTCTCTCTTAAGGGGCCATTGTTTCCTGACACTAGATGATTAAGGTTACCTATTGGCTTGCCTGAGTTAAGGCAGTTCCTATTGCTGCTGGGCCATATGTGATTTCTGGAAGGGAACAAAGCCTAGAATTACTGGGAACAACTTTGAAATGCAAGGTGATTTCGAACTACCTTTATTTTAGACTTTTTTTATTTCTGGGTGGAAAAGTGGAAGCCTGTTAAGAGGACAGAGTGTGAGGATAGGGACTTGTAGTCTCATGGGACTGAGATTTTCCAGAGAATTTACCTACAAAGACAAAAGCCAGGCTTTAGAATAGGTGTGTATTAAGCATGTACAAAAGAATGAATGGACACATTTTAAAAAAAAAGTAGTATCGTTGGACTCAGTGAGCTTGTAAGCAGTGCTAATCCTCTGTGTTGATTAAAAATTCTTACTTCAGGAAAGGACTGTGGATGATAATTGGTTATTAACAGTCATACCTCTGGCATTATACTTTTCCTGCATGTTCTTGAAAAGTTTGACTTCCAGCCATGGGGTAGCAGTGTGGCTAAACAGCCTCCTCACCAGTTTCTTTTAAATGGTGCCATTTAAAATTTATTATAAGAGTTGAATGAAGTAGCAGCTTTGCTAGATAAATAATAAACAAACAGAAACCTTGTACTTCAGATAAGTGCACCTGTTAACTCCTTGGCAGTGCTGCAACTGCAGGCAGTGTCCACGTTTGGGGTTAAGAGAGAATCCAGATAATGATATGAATGAATTGGGTAGACTATCATGTTTTAACTTGAAGGGTTGTTTTGGTGTTTTTGAGAGATGAGATCTGGCTGGAAAATCACAGGTACTCAAAGTTCATGCCAGAAAGTTTAAGGGACAGTTAAATTGGTCTGTATAGATGTAAACAATGCAAAATTTATTAGATTTACTTTTACCTTAATAAACTAGTTTTGAGTAGAATATGCAAATATCTGAAAGGTAAATACAAGCAGCAAACTGGAATCTTCTTAGCATTGCATTTTAGATGCACAATTTCAGTGCACCACTGAGTAGCCAGGTATGCCTTATTTTGCCTTTTAAGGTGGGTTGTTAATGGTTCTGTGAAATACGTATCTTTTGGATTGACAGTACTCTTGAGACAGATTGAGTTGTAGGCCTCTGAGGCACCTCTCCACTGTTGCATGAAGTGATTGGCTAAAGGATTAGCAAGATGTGGGATTATTTTTTCTCTTGGCTGTGGTTGCCAGCTATCTCTGGGATTGTAGTGTGTGAAGCTTAAGAGGATGAGGTTAACCTCTTGAGGGTTTATTCTTATGAGTGTGTAGTTAATCCTTAGAAAGCCTATAAATAACTAGGCTGTGTGTTTCATTATAAAATAGAAATACAGACTAGAGCAGAAATGAATGCAGAACTTAGTGCAAGGAAAGAGCTAAGCAGCTGTAGTATTACTTTAGATCCTCCTCAGCCGTGATCTACATTATGTGCTGAGGGAGGGGAAATTGCTTGAGTTCTTTTAAATTAAATAAAATGAGATCTAGTGAGCACAAGACACTGTGTCCTCACTTTTAACATAAACTAGCTAACCCCAAGTCTAAATTACTAAACTCCATCAGTAGGAACTCTATTGTGTGGGAACATCCTGGATTATTCTTCGTATTTTGCTTCTTTAAAGTATGTAGAAACCTTTATTACATCCTAGGATTCTGTCATGGTAGGTACTTCTAGAATACAGAATCACAGAATGGTTGGGGTTGGAAGGGACATTTGGGCATCTGTTACAGTTTGACTGCAGCCTGCAACAAAAGCGCCACGCGGCCGCCCCTCTCCCTGCCGGGGTGCGGAGGAGAATGGAAAGAAACAGGCAGAAACTGGTGGGTTGGGATAAGGGCAGTTTAACAGAACAGCAAACAAAGGGAACAGTAACGACAACGGTACAGATAAGGAGAATGTACAACACGAACCGCACAACCCAGAGAGCCGCTCTCCCGGATCGGACCAGCGCTACGCGCTCCCGAGCCTCGAGTGAGTTCCTGCCGCCCTGCTCCCCTCCACCGGAACCCAGCATGACGGCACATGGTATGGAATACCCTGCTCTGTTTGGCCAGGTGGGGTCAGCCCACCCTGCTGTGTCCCTTCCTGGATTCTGGTGAAAATTAACCCTGTCCTGGCTGAACCCAGGACAGGGTCATCTAGTCCAACGCCCCTGCCGAATCAGGGTCACCTACAGCAGGCTGCACAGGACCTTGTCCAGCCAGGTCTTGAATATCTCCAGAGAAGGAGACTCTGCAGCCTCTCTGGGCAGCCTGTTCCAGGGCTCTGTCACCCTCAGAGTGAAGAAGTTCTTCCTCGTATTCAGACAGAACTTCCTATGCTTCAGTTTGTGCCTGTTGCCGCTTGTCCTGTTGCTGGGCACCACTGAAAAGAGTTTGGCCCCATCCTCTTGACACACATTCTTAAAATATTTAGAAGTGTTTAAAAGATCCCCTCTCAGCCTTGTCCAGGCTAAACAAGCCCAGTTCTCTCAGATATCCCCCAGAGGAGAGATGCTCCAGTCCCATAATCATTTTTGTAGCCCTCCTCTGGACTCTTTCTAGTAGTTCCTCATCTTTCTTGAACTGGGGAGCCCAGAACTGGATGCAGTACTCCAGATGGGGTCTCACTAGTGCAGAGTGGAGGGGGAGGAGAACCTCCCTCACTCTGCTGGCCTTACTCTTCTTAATGCATCCCAGGATACCATTGGCCCTTGTGGCAACAAAGGCACACTGCTGGCTTAAGAGGCCCCAGACTTGTAAATTAAGTTTAAAATAGGTAGCAAAGGAAGAAGGTATTTGTCAGCATGATAACTGGTATTCTTAAATAGTGGTCAGATTTTTACTGTTGGTGCCACTAAATTTTAAGGAAGAATAAGAAAGCGTTATTAATATGTATTGGCAGTTTGTACTACTTGAAACAAACCTGGGAGAAGGTGTAAAATGTGAATTAATAGGTTTAACCAAATTTCATTTCCACTTGACCTCCTCCACCCACAACACATGGCCTCTGTGCTCTCTGGACTGATGGGGAAATGGGGGACCTTGGAGCAGCGACATAGAGGAGGGTAAAGTGTAAAAGAGACAAGAAGTTCCTGGAGAAGATGTTCTCGGTTATTCTGAAGAAAAGAGTCAAATGTGTCCAGAAGTCAAACGTAACTGAGCTGCAGGCCAGACCTCCCTTATCTTGCAAGGTTTCGTGTGTGGGTGGATAGAAAAAGCTGAATCTTGTGTCCTGTCCAAAAAGAAAAATAAAAGATCTTCAGGTGGCTCTCTCATCTAGAACCTAGTATCTAAGCTACAAGTCAGTGGTGAGCCCAAGTATATGGTTACAAATTTGTGAAGTTAAACAGCTTTCAAGAAAGGAGTGGAAGGGAGATGGTTGGAAGAAAATGTGGTTAGCTAGAGCTCAAACCTGAAGATACACAGCTGCAACTGTGAATGCAGAGAGAAGGTAGATTCTGATGAGACGGGCACGTGAGGTACCAACAGTGAGTTGGTACCGTTTGCTAGATTACTGTCTACTGAGCAGACGCTGGGGATATGGGAAGTACACGTTGAACAGTGTAGAACTGTATCTTGGTCTGTTTTGCAGCAGAAGGGAGATATGGGGGGACTAGTAAGATAAGAAAAATCTGTATATGTGGCAGTAGTAAGCAGAACACCAGGATTAAGTAAATAGAAGCAGAGGAGATTGATATGCTGGAAGAGAAGATTCCTTATTTTTGTGAACTTGACTCCAAATGATTCTGTTAGACTGGTTTGGAAGGAATAGCTTTGGTGGAATAGAGTGGACTAAAGTTGAGTCAAAATGCTGTAATAGTACAGTTCAAGGCAAGGATTTACGGAAAGTGTGAGCTTTAATAGAGAGAGTATGGAAGGGCTGCCAGAAAGACAAAATGGGGGTTAGGGTTGGGTTGCTTTTGAAGGTGGTTGGGACAGAGGAGTGTGTGTGTGTGTGTGTGTGTGTGTGTATGTGTATATATATATGCATATATGTCATTGGAACAGAACATTATGTTATTTAATCCCAGAGGAAAGGCCTACTTCCTCTAGAGAGTGATTCAAAGCACCTCTCGATTAAAGCATATGCGGGCAGAATAGCTTTCCATGTTTGAAAATCGTTTTTCTGAATATTGTCCACTTTTCAAGGAAGTAGGAGGCAAACCGAAGAGATGAGGATACCTTGTTCTCTCACAAATGTCTGCTTTGCATTCACACTTGAAGTGAGGCAAGTGGGGGAATTGGAGTAGGTGAAGAGTCGGTAGGCTGAGATAAAAATGTGATGTGACCTTCATGAAAGAAGTCTGAGAAGCAGTAGGTTTGGAGGAGAAAAGAGTTCGGTGGGAGGAATGAATCATTTGGCCCAGGCAAAAGAGAAACTCAGCTGGGACTGCACATGAGGTGAATTGAAATCAAATGCAAAGAAGTTAGTTGAGCAAGGATGAAGCAAAGCATGGTCAGGGAGTTGTCCTGCAACATGAGCAGGAATAGAGGTGTTGGGAGTTGTAGGGCTGTAAGTTGGACTCCTTTGCAGTAGAAGAGAGGTGCAAAGAATGAAGCAACCAGATCCGAAAAGATCTAAAGCCTAGTTTTGAGAGGCTAAGACTGAGGTGAACTGCTAGTGTGCTAATGGGAGTAGTGTGGACTGCACAGGCAAAATATACCTGTAACTGGATGACTGTGACAAAGATGGAGTCAGTGGGAGTAGAGAAGTGCAAAGAGATAATGCAGAGGGGCTGAAGGAAGATACAGGGGGACACAAATATTGTAAATATTAAACATTTAAATGTTAACCACATGTCCATTAAACATTGGAAATGTGCAAGAAAACAGCAAGCCGCTATGTTTTTCAGGGGAAAGCAAGGCAAACTGTCGAGATAGGGGTCTGTGTGGGAGGACTGGAAGGAGAAGGGAGAGAACCTTGCTTTCCTTTTTTTTGCGCAGAGCAAGACTAGCACAGGCATTTAGGATAACTTTAGCAAGTATAAAAGACAGGGCAAAGGCACAGTTTGTACAGCAGTTTGCTGTAACTCTTCAATACGCTGAAGAGTTTGTATGAACAGCAGTATTTCTGGTGTCTGGTAACTGCATTATTTTTTCTTTTTTTTGTAGTACTTGTTGAATTACCAAGGTTGTCTTGTATAACACTTTCTGAGGACATCCAGTACTGTTTTTAAAGGTGCCGGCTAACTGTAACTCTTTAAATTGAATACATACAAGCAGTAGTGTTGAGGTAGTAAAAGCAAGGATTAGCAAAAGCGCATTGCTCAAATGCATATTCAGAAGTGACCGTCTTTTGGTAGGTGGAAGGTGTTACAGAATGTATAGGAAATTTCTAACAATCTGATCTGTGGCTTGGAACAGTGAATAAAAATCAATGTAATGCTTTTCTCACGACTGTCATTTTTTTTACTTTTTGCTGTCTCTGAAATGCTTTTGGAGTTAGCAGTAGCTGAGACAAAAGAGTGATGAGCACAATTTGAAATGCTGTATTTAACTTCTGGATTTTAATTTACAAAGAAGCCTTTCTGCTTCATCATTACTATGTTCGTGTTCAGCAGCATTTAAATTTCTGGAGACTAAAAGAGCCTGGGAGGGAAATAACTACTTTTTAAGATAATCATATGTCAGCAATAAAACCCCCTAGAGTAATATCTAGAAGTCATTTCCAAATTGATGCATGCTTGAACGAGTTGATTTTGGCTGCTGTGGCAGCAGGAGCATGCTTTTGAAGTGTCATTGGATGATTAGCAGCATGCTAACAGTAGCTAAAAAGACAAATACGTAGATTTGAGGTTAGAAGGTGAGTAATAACAGGCATTTGTGGTTGCCCCAGAAAAAAAACGTGCTAGCGGTTTTTGCAAACCAGAAGCAATGTGTGCTGACATCTTCGTTCTATAGACTTAAGGTTTGCATCTCAGTCTTCAGAGAAAGAAATATGTACTTGTCTAAAACTAAAGAAAAGCTTTGTTCTTGAACTGACTTACACTGACAGTGATCAGAAGAATGTAATGTAACTGGTTTCAGAAAACCAGCCTTTGTCTTGTCTGGACTAAGAGAATTTAAGGTCGTCTTCTGTGGTTTTCAGAATGTGGTTTTGAATTTGTTACTTTCCTTTAGAGTCTGGGAAGCCCTTTGATGAAGACATGTTCTCCTGTGCAAGGATCATTTTTTTCCGTTTTTACTCTGACTACCCTTCCACTCCCTCCTGCCCTGTGGCATCTGTCACTCCGTTGTTAAAGTCTTTTTCCTTCAAAGTGACTTCAGCTTTGCTATTTGTTCCTTACTTCTTTACAACTTAGCCTAAGGAAAAAAAAAAAAACTTCACATTATTTAATCGAAGGACAGATAGATGTTGTTAATACAAGGACTCTTAAAACTTGCTTTTCTGACTTTTTTCTGGTTCCTTTTTTGCTATAAATTGAGACAGGAACTATTCTGAAGCGAGCCCTGTAGTACATTTTTTTAGAAGAATAGCTATTGGTGAAAAAGCTATATATACAAACACATAAAAGAACTTTCATATTTTTATATAACAGTATAAACAATATATATGTAATATACAGAATAGTATGTATAATATATTCCATACACTGTAGGTAGTAGATATCTTACTATATTATTAATATATTGTTATAAAATACATAATTGTGTGTCTATGATATATAAAATATTATATGTGTGTATATGCATATAAGGTTATGCTAGCAAAAGGGCTTCTTTAGTTCATAGGCTGCTTGTTGCCACATAGCTGCTGATGCAGGCACTAGCCATGCTTCAATGGGTCTGCACTTAGTACAAGCTACTAACTTTTAGGTTGACTTGCAGTGCCTAAAAGCATGGAGGATGGAAGAAAACCTTTCTTTTCTGTTGGCAAAAGCCCTTATGTGGATGCAGCTACACCAGTGGAGTGCTAATGCACCTGGAGGAGAAGATGTCACTGAACTGGAATTCTTCCATCTGCTGGCAATATCCTGCATCCTCGCTGCAGGGCTCTGCTGCCATGGGGTGATGCGCAGAGGCTCCACAGCATGGCTAGGCTGCTAGTGCAGGTCCACTCGTGTGACAAGTGCCAGTCCTGCTGGCAGTACTATATAGTTATTCTGTCTATGTCAATGGGATGTTAAATTTTGCCATTTAAAAATTATCACTAATCTTTTGTTAAATAGTTAATTGCCAATCACTGTAGCAGAAAAACAGCTGATGTGCTCATTTAATGGGTGTGGTGACAAATAATTTGGGTGAGGTCACCCACATCTGTCATTAGTGTTTGCAGGAGCGATCTTTCTGAAGAGCCCTGAAGTATAATATCGCCTTGTCTTTCTAATTCTGGTGCCTGAGCTTGCCCTCCAAAATGCCAGAAGGTAGGGCAGAGAAACCTAGCTGCTTAAAGCGAGACAGAAAGGTGCAGCAAAGATTAGAGTTGCTGCTCAGTGTGGTGCTAAGGAAAAGATAAGAGTGCTGCTTTCTCCCTGGCAGTCTGTATGTCTGCAATCTGTAATGATGATGTGGGAGCTAATCAATGGTTAATAAGCTACCCTTGGAAATAATCTTTATATCTGCTATTTGCATTATATTAGGGAGTACTGAAAGAGCTGTTTCTCAGTTCTGTAGTTGTAAAGCTAACTACAGTACTGAAATTTAAAAATGAGATCTTGTGATTCAACAAAAATAGTGTGTGTGTGTGTACTTGTAGGTAGGCTGGTACTGGCCGTGTAGTTCAAATTGATAGTAATGCAAGCCTTTCTTGTGTTGAGAGACTTCATTTTCCATGTTAAAAAAAAAAAAAACAAACACATGGAATACAGAACAGATTGTAAAATACAAGATAAAGAATATATTTACTATTTATGTCTTCTATAATGATTTTTAAGGAGCTCTCAAATTTTCCTGCTGTAGTAATGAAAGATTTTAGAGTTTTACTAGGTAGATGCATGCTTCAGTATAACTGCTTTCACCTTTGTTGGCTGTCTCAGTTGCCTTCTGTCACCTCTTTGGAGGTGACCAATGTACACCAGTGGCTTGCTGGCCCCACAGTAGAATCTGCATTCTCTTCCTATGTTGTAATTTTTCTGTGGAATCATTTTTCTCTTGAACTACACCTCTAGTCAATAACTTATTTTTTTCAGAGAAATTAGCGTGGTAGCTTCATGACTGCAACTAGTTTTTATTTTCTTTCTTTAGAAGGAGAACTTTTAGGCTTATAGAGCAATTATATAGGGAATTATGCTTCAACATGTTTCTGCTAACTTTAGCAAGATTAAAGAATGTAGATTGATCTCTAATGCAAGGAAAAAAAAACAACACGGAGAGTATAGCTGGCCAGGTTTAGTATTCTATGGTAAAACTGTATAGCGTAAATCTGTGGAAGAAATATATTTTACAGTGAAACAGGTGTGCATCATTGTAAAAGTGTAGTGAAAGCACTAGAGCATTAAGTGATCTTTTAAATCTTTGTAAGCCAGCTGAAATCAGCATTGCTTTTCTTATTTTGAGTTTTCTGAAGAACAAAGAAGAGACAAGTCTTGATTCCTAAAGGAGAATCCCATAGCAGAGGACTGAAAGTGATTTCTGAAAAGCAGGGGAGTAACATAGGGAGGAAGAAATCAAGTGGTCATGTAAAAAAGGAGTTAAAGGAAGACAGATAAAAAACTCTAACTGAGAACCATAAACCTCATGGGTTTCTGCGGTAGCTGCATGGAGTACTTCGGACATGCTGATGGTCTTGTACCTGATTTTTGTTTTTTTTTAATAGATAAGGTGGTAGAAAGGCTTAGTTTTTTAATGTTCCCATAACTGCTGTATCAGCAGAGCAGTGAAATACAAGTTCTCAGCCTTATTTCAGTTACCTTAGTGATAAAGTTAATTTGTGAGAAAAGGACTGCTTGGGGAGTGTGTGTGGGGGGAGCTGCTTTTATCCTAGTCAAACATCAGTTTTCTGGTTTGTGAGGCGATTGATGCAACCAAGTTGATGTGCAATTGAGACTTATTAGTGTGGTTTGTGTTGTTTGAACAAGTGGAAACAGGAACTTTGAAAAACTTCGAAGAGTCTTCTGTTCAGAAATTTAAAATTAGTTTAAAGCAGATTCCCATGGTAGAAAATAGTGACAAACTTAAAACTTTTTCATCTTCTTACTGACTTTTATATTTGATTCCTGACATCATTTCTCCACACAGTAAAAAGTTTGATTTTTTTTTTTTTTTTTTTTTTTGTGGAAGTGGAAACTAAGTGGTAAGACCAAAATACACTTTCCTATCTATCTTCTGTAATAAAGGATGAAAAAGGAACAGGATTTTTCCTGTGAGACAGCTGGGTCTTTAAAATAATCATACCACTGCGACCCAAATTTTATATGTATGAAGTATATGATTTTTGGATAGCTTTTGCCAATACAGTCCTTCTGTGGACTTAACAGTGACATTTCATGTGGCTTATAGACAGAATAAGCTTGCTGATGACACAGTTTGTTCTGAAGGGACATTCTCCTCCTGCACCCAAGGCACTGTGGCTTGTTCACATAATGGATAATTTTCAAATAAGTTCTACAAAACTACAGAGGCTCTGTTCTTGGCTGGCTAGCTAGAGATGCGGTAGTGGACACTTTCAAGTTTGTTTGCTGTGGTATAGTGTAGCTTCCTATCTGTCAGAATAAAATCTGAGAGTAAGTAAGGAAAGCAAATGAACCAAAATAAACACAGATGTTTCAAAGGAATTTAGATAGAAAATTAAGCAATGATAGTGGTAGCTAACTCATTTTTCTAAAACATGTTTGAACAAAGCGAGAACAGTAAACACTAAGAATTGCAGAATTACAGAATACCTGAAGTTAGAAGGGACCCCTGGAGGTCATGTGGTTGCACAAGACCATGTCCATATGGCTTTTGAGTATCTCTGAGGATGGAGATGCCCCTCCCTGGGTAACCTGTGCCAGTGCCCAGTCATTACCACACTAAAAAGTATTTTTCGATGTTCAGGAGGGATCTCCTGTGTTTGTGCTCATAGTCTCTTGCCCTGTCATTGGGCCATCCAGCGATGGACCACAAAGATGGTTAAGGGACTGGAGCATCTCATGTAGGAGGACAGGCTGAGAGAGCTGGGACTGTTTAGTCTTCTGCAGGCCCATTGTTGGATACTCTCCGGTATGTCCATGTCTCTTTTGTATTGGGAAGCCCAGAACTGGACACAGTGTTCCAGGTGTGGCCTCAACAGTGATGAGCAGAGGGGAAGGATCACCTTCCTTGACCTGCTGGCAATACTTTGTCTAATGCAGCCAAGGATGCCATGCACCTGCTTTGCCACGAGGGCACACTGCTGGTTTATGTTCAACTTGGTGACTGTCAGGACTCCCAGGTCCTTTTCTTTCCAGCTGGGTGGCCCCCAGCATATTTTGGTGTGTGACATTGTTCCTACCAGTGCAAGACTTTGCACATCCCTTTGTTGAAATTCATGAGGTTCCTGTCAGCCTATTTTTCCAGCCTGCTGAAATCCCTGTGAATAGTAACACAGCCATCTGGTGTATTAGCCACTCCTCCCAGTTTTGCGTCATCGGCAACAGAAAACAAACTCAGAGCTTAATTTTGTGGATTGCTGCTGTGGTACTGAAGATTTAGAGTTCAAATAGGTTAGAAGGAAGTATCTTGCAGGCAATCCTAACACACTTTGTGATTAGTTAGTCTAGTATTGTATCAAGGAAAAAGAAACATCCAAAAGTAGTGAAGAGGAAACACAACTTCTGCTGCTGAAGCAAAGTTAGAAAATGGAGTAGTAAGCAATCCGTATTGGGTAGCTCATATATCAGTCTGTTCACCTATCATAGAATCATAGAATGGTTTGGTTTGGAAGAGACCTTCAAAGATCAAGTTCAATCCCGCTACCTTAGGCAGGAACATCTTTCACTAGATCACCTTGAATACTTCAGGGATGGGGCACCCACAGCTTCTCTGGGCAGCCTGTTCCAGTGTCTTGCCACCTGCATTGTAAAAAATGTTTTCCTAATGTCCAGTCTAAACTTGCCTTCCTTCAGTTTAGAACTGTTGTGCCTTATCCTGTCACTACAGGCCCTATTAAAAGTCTCCCGCTGTCTTTCTTATAGGCCCACTTTATATATTGAGAGGCTGCAGTTAGATGTCCCCAGAGCCTTCTCTTCTCCAGGCTGAACAACCCCAACTCTTTCAGTCTTTCCTCATAGAAGAGGTATTGTATCCATTGGATCATTTTTGTGACCCTCTTCTGGATTTGCTCCAACAAGTCTACGTCGTTCTTGCACTGTGGACCCCAGAGCTGGATGAAGTACTCCAAGCGGGGGTCTCATGACAGTGGAGTAGAAGGGGAGAATCGCCTCCCTCAGCTGGCTGGCAGTGCTTCTTTTGATGCAGCCCAGAATATGATTGGCTTTCTAGGTTAAAAGTGCACATTGCTAGTGCATGTCCAGTTTTTTGTGCAGCAGTATCCTCCTCTGCAGGGCTGCTCTCACTTTGTTCATTCTGTACTGATACTAGGAATTGCCCCAATGCATGTGCAGGACCTTGTACTTGGCCTTGTTGAACCTCATGAGGTTCAAATGGGCCCACTCCTCTGGCCTGTCAAAGTCCATCTGGATGGCTTCTCTTCGCTCAAGCGAATCAACTGCACCACTCAGCTTGGTGTCATCTGCAAAATTGCTGAGGATGCACTCAATCCTATTGGCTATGTCATTGATGAAGATACTGAGTAGCATTGGTCCCATTATGGATCCTTGAGGGACAACTATTAGTTACAGATTTCTACAGGGATGCTGAGCCATTGACTCTTTGGATTGAGTCTCATTGACTCTTTGGATGTCATCTTCCAGCCAGTTCCTCATCTATCTAACAATCCATCCATCAACCCATTTCTCTCCAACTGAGTGGCAAGAATGTTGGAGGGACCCTATCAAAGGCCTTCCAGAAGTCTAGGTAGATGATATCAGTAGCTCTTCCCTTGTCCACCGATGCAGTCACTCCATTGTAGAGGAATGTGGAAATATTTTTAAGGGAGGTTGTTTGTCATTCTACAATAGGTTCTTCCCTGTCGTTGAAATATTCATCTGAAATTACCTACAGAAACTTGAATGCAAGTATTTACTAATGGCTTAATGAGTTTACTCCTACTAGATTTGACTGTTGGTAGTGTGGGAGGTGTGTGCGGAGTTTGGGGTTTTTTTAGAAGGAGGGAGAAGACTGGATCTGACAAGAGCATAATCTGGAGTTGTTTCCTTTTTTGGAAGGTTACATTTGCAATGTTGGTTTTAAGAATATTTCTAAACGGTGAGGGAGAAGGTGATTGCTTGGTCGGCTAGCTGTGTGTGCTCATACAGTGGCCCTCATATGTTCCTTTGCCATAGACGTTGATACAAGATTTCATTTCTGCTGCTTAAGCAAGCAAATAAAAAACCTGAAGATTTCCCTTTGGGAAGTGAGAGAATATGGCAATGAAATTGAACACAGTAATACGTGTTTTGCTTTTATGTCTTTCTGCCTGCTTGAGTTTAAGAAAATTGCATTTCTTCAGTTTTTCAGAAGTTGAAATGAAATAGTGCCCTTTACATTTTAGGTCTCTAACTTTTGTGCTTGCCAGATATTTTTTTCAGAACACCTCTGTGGAGCTTGGGGGAATTTGTTGATAGTATTAGTCGTGCTAGTGCCAATAAGGTTTTCTTGAAAACTTTTTCTGCTTTTAGGTGTTTATTTAGAAGGGCACAACAGAAGACAGCTGTTGTAGTTTGGCACCAGGTGTAACCTTTTTTTCCACTGTTCATGTACAATCACATCTGAATTTTTGATTCAGTGCTTTTCAACAGATACTGAATATTACATCACACATCTGTTTAAGAACAGAAGAATGAAGAACTATTTAATGCTAGGAACTCAAATCTGGATTTGAAGTCAGTCATAGGTGTTTGTGACCTCAGCAGAGCTACTTCAAGATGGGAAGTGGGATTGTAGGAGCTCATGCTCGATCTTAATAAGCAAGGAGCCTGAAGGAGATGTGTCATTGTTTATAGGAAATCTGTTTCACAAAGACTTACTGACTGTTGCTGGAAGTCGCTGGCAGAGATTGAAAATTAATTCCAAATTTTATATCCCAGTTAAAGAGCTCTTTATAGCTGGAAATTGCCTGGAATGTTGGAGGTAAAAAAACTATACTGCCTTTAAACTTGTTAGGAGGTGCTTGCTCAGAGAAGCAAGTGCTGTGCTTTTCATACATTGATTTTTGTGTCTTTGTGGGCTGCTTAGGAGGATACTGAGAAAAAATTTGAGGCAATAAAACCTGTATCTAGACAGTACAGTAAGCTGAATTTGCCTTTTCTACGTGTTCTATGAAGAACTTCTGGTTTTGCAGCAAAATGGTGGGTGAACTACTGATGCTTTTAGGATCACTACTATGGCTAATTATCTCAGTGCAGTCACTTATGTATGCATCGTTGCACTCTTCTCTATCTTGCCACTTCCCTCTGAGAGTGTACAGAGCTCTTGCTCTGCGAGTAATGATGATAATTGGTAGTAAGACAGACCTGTTACTCATTCTTTTTTGAGCACATTTCTTATGGCAGGTGTCTAGTTTTTAATTAACAGCTAATGAACATGCCTAGTAGACCATGATACTGCTGCCAGCTTACTCCGTTTTATATCTCACTGCTGCTGAGCTCTTAAAAGGTGACAGAGCAGGCATTAGTGTCTTTGAAGTGACAGGAAAGTGATTATATGCATAACATAATTGTTTCTAGGATCTACTATGGCAAATGTCTAGTTACTGAATGCATCTGGTGAGTGCTGCTGTTATCCATCTCCCTGGTCTTTAGTTTCTCCCTTTGTGTGCAGCACATATTCCTTTTTCCACTCCTAGGGGAAAATACATACTTTTAACAATCCAAGTTTTTAAAATAAAAAGAGCATGGACTTCTGGAAAGGATCATCCCTATGTGTTAGAGAGAACTTTAAACCTATTATGAATAGGTAATATATAAACAATAAATCAATATATTTCAGTCTTAAACAACAGTGAGCCCCAGATGATAAACACTAAATCACAATATTCCTTTGCTGGTGTAAAAGACCATGATCAGGTTTTCAGTCTTAGGTCCATTTAATGTAGTTGGATATTTAAGCATCTTTGGCTACCATTTTCCTCTGCTATCCTCAGTAACCATTTTGAAATCTGCTGAGATGTTATGCAGTGATGTGTTTCCATTTGCAGCTCTCATATTCTGTTCTACACCTTACTCTAGGCATTGCTCCCCACCATTTGTATGCAGTCCCATCAGAGAAGCAGGATGTAGCTCGACACATACTTTCAGCTTCAGAACCTGGTAGAGGGGATTAATCTGTTCTTCATTTCTGGGACTTCTGAAATACCCTGTGTGTAGCCTGCAAAGCAGAGCTAGGGAGAGTGTGGGTAATGTGTCCGTAACAGTCCGATTTCTAAAGATGTCAAGCTATGCTTCCTGAAATCATGCAGGTTAACCTGTTTGCTAATTAAACCTAGCAAGAGAGGCATGAATAAAGAGAATCTTCACAGGCTTCCTGAAGGGTTAGGGACAAGAATGGAAAGAATTTAACTTCATTTCCCTGCCTTGACCTCCCTATGCCCACACTGCAAAAGAAGCTAATTCAAGCTCGCTGTTGGAGAAGGGACTAGGTTTTTCACCACAAAACCAATTTGGAAGGGATAAATCAATTTTTGTTCTTAACCAATTGCACACCACAACTAGGTAATGGGGTGTGATAGTGCCCCTGGGGACAAGACCAATGCCGTGAATGCAGTACAGTGCTGCTGGTGCATGTTGTCTCATGGCTAGAGTGCAGATGACTGACCTGGCTTAAGTGGTCTACGACGAAGGGAACAACTAAGATACTCTCGCTGTGAGAGAGCCTGCCAAAACATCAGGTTATCTCCTGATTTGAGGAAACATGCTGGAAACTACTAAAGTCTTGATCAAGTCTGTGTGAAGAGACATGTTCTCTTGCTCTTTAGAGGCTGGATCAAAAAAACTCAAAAAATCCACCAAAACTCTGCAGTCTTAATAAATGTACGTATTATAGTGAAGACCAGTAATGCTTTTTATGCAGCACCTGAAAATAAATTCCTGCTACATGGTGTGACAAAGATTTTGTAAACTTGTGACTTTATAGAATTGACTGAAGGGATTGTGCTAAATTTTAAGATTTGTCTTTTGTATCAAAAACAAGTAAATGATGCCTGCTTTACAGTTGGGACAGCAGAAAAGTGAAAAGTTAGCAGGTCCAGTCCAGAGTTCTTCAGTGTCAGTAACTTTTTCTACATAAAGTTATAAACAGCTCAAGGCATGTCTTGGGATGGGGTTATGAGAAATAAAACTATAGGGGAGTAGTAGTTGCCTAAATAGTAATAAATTGTCATTGAGATGCCAGTAGATGTTATGCAGGTATTGTTGACAGTTTGTCTTGAAGAGTTATGAGACCTATGGAAGCAGATAAAATATTTTTTGATTATTTTGAGTTGAGTTATTTTGTAGTAACTTGTAAAATATTGTGAGCTTTAGTCTAGGTGTGATTTCTGTATCTGTGAGCAGTACTGTAACAATTTTGCCTGCTCTTACAGGACCACTGGCATTCACCAGTTCAAACTCTCATGTCTGAACTCATCATGTTCAAACATTTCCTTATCTGTCCTCTCTCTGATCACATGAATTGAGTGGTACTCTAACTTTTTTTCATGGTGTCTTATCTTCAGCAGAGGGATGGCGGAGCATGGCCAAGGTAGAGAGGTTTGTTCTGTCTTTTTTGTTCTGTCCAGGCATAAGGAAGCAAGAAAGAGAAAAACTGTTTACCCGTAGCTGACTAAAGGGGAGCTATGACTAAGCTAAACATGGTTTTGAAGCTTAATTTTCTAGATAAGTCTGTGCTGAGCATTTTGGACAAATTAAATGGTTAGCTGCACTTGGAAAATATTAATAAAACCATAACAGCTTTACATAGAGATTATCTTAGTGTTTAAACTATGGGGAAGTCATTCCATTATAAGGACTGTGTTTCTAAAATTGCTTATGGCTTGTTTTGCCAGATTGGTTGCAGGGTCGTATGTCCACTCATTATGATATTGATCTTGCAAGCTGCTTTTGAAACAGATGGAGATATTTTAATTCATTAATACATGTTTCTTGTTGGGAATTCCATAACCTTATCGATGCTATCGGTAATACCTGGATTTTAAGCTCAAAGATGGTTCCTGAACACACTATTAATTTACGAATTTTTTTTTTTCTTCAAAAGCTTGGCTAGAATAAAATACAATTTTATATTATACTATAACTACACTGAATATCAAATTAAGCAATTTTTTTTCAAAAGCTTCACTAGAATAAAATATAACTTTATATTATACTATTATACTATATTATAACTACACTGAATATGGAATTGAGCAATGTCGTTTAGATTTTTTTATTATTCAAAATAGAAACCTACTTACTGTTTTCAGTTGGGGGAAGAGAAGGGGGTGAGTTTAAATCAGTCTGCCAGTGAAACTTGTTTTTTTTCCCCAGAGCAGTGATGCTTATTTCTATAGAAAGGGAGAGGTATTCAGACCTGCTGCTGCTGTTTGTTTGTCACTGGTGATGCTGTGGCAGGCAGTAGTTGCCTGACACAACCTGTAGTAGTTGAACCTGTTCCTCAGGCTGCAGAACAGGTGTCGAGCTAGCCTTTTTTGGTGTATGGGACATAAGCAGAGCTGTCCACAAGCGACATCATGTAATGCAGTATGTATAGTGTGGTGGAACAAAGAGGAGAGGCTATATTTGAAAAAAAACCAAATAAATTAAAAAATTCACTGTTGATTCTCAGTAATTAACCAAACTTCTCCCTTCTCCTTTCCAAACTGTGGCATGCGTTGTTCTTCTGGGGATGATGATACCTCTGGGAACAGCAGCAGCAGTTGCAGGCTCAACATCTCTCCCATGGCCATGGACCACCAGTGCCTCTAACACCGCATCCATCAGGACTTCAGCCTCCAGGAATCCCTCCACTTGGAAGCAGTGCTGGCCTTCTTGCCCTTTCTAGTGCTTTGGGTGGGCAGTCTCACTTGGCAATAAAAGATGACAAGAAGCATCACGATGCAGAACACCACAGAGGTGAGAGGCATGGCAGGCCTGATTAGGACATTGTCAAATTTGCGCATTGCTGCAAATTATGTGCATCTCTAAAGATTTCAAGTTATATAGAATGAGAAAAAAGTGTTGACAAACTTAAAAATGTCTGCATATATACCACTGAAGCAAAATTCAGCTTGGAAGCTTTCAGTATTTTAAAAGGGGATAGCTAGGTGTCACCTGCTCTATAGTTTGCAGGGCATTTTGACATCCTGGTAAATGCTTAGTGGCCTGCACCGTATTGTGGAAAACTGTTATACTGCATAATGGGTAATTTTTTCAAAGAAAGTAATATTGTTAAATGGATGGGTGGGGAGGTAGGGGGTTGAGAAGTTAAATTTTGAAGTGAATGTGTTCAGACAAAAGATTTAGATAATTGCATCTGTTACTTTAGTTTCATAGGCTTAAATTCTAGTACGCAATTAAATATTGGGCAAAATTGCACTTGACTAATTTTTGAAAAGAAAATAATTTATTCTGTCATGAAATAAAACTAGGCTTTGTGTATGGTTAAACTGTAAATCATGTTTACAAAATACTGTAATTTTCAGGAAATCACTGTATTAGGAATGTGCAATGACTTATATAAATAAAAGCCATTTTAAAACTGTTCGTGGCTTGTGTTCTAATTTTTTCCCCCCTTTTTTATTTCTGTTCTTGCCTCTGTGTCTGAACGGGCATGTCTGTGCGTTTCTTGATTACTGCGGGAGCAGACAGAGAGCCGGGCACAGTAAGTACCAACATACCTGCTAATGTTTCCACTTCTGCACAATGTAATAATCAAATGTTGCACTGTGTGTGTGTTTTGTCTTCCTTTTAGTCAGTTTCATAACACTAGGCATATGTGTTTACTGTTAAGATATCTCTTGGTTTGTGCAGAACACCAGGTCATTTGTTTGGAGGACTGTATGAATCAGGTTTGTTTCTGAGCAGAATAATTTTGGGGAAGCTTGAACTTTAGTTTTCTTATTGAGGGTGGGGTGGAAGCAGCAAATCAGAACCGTTGACTACAACTTCAAGTAGAACATTATTAGTAAAAGTTAAGATTTTTGCTGTAGGATTTTCAGAAATTAGAGTTGCAGAACAGGTGAGAAATTTAAAATTCATGTGTCATGATGGTGTTTGGCCCTAGGAGCTTAACTGAATCTGTTTAAGCTATAGTAATGTCTACTGCTCAATTTGTGCTTCAGGTGTAACTTACATAGCAACACTTTTTTTCACTTTAGACATGAGCTGTAATAGAATTGGTCTAAGACAATCTTATCTAAAAACCAGCCAAAGAACTACTTTGTTAAAGCTTTTTATACTGTTGTGTTTTGAGTGATATTACTGTATTAATCTCTTGGAGATGGGCATGTGCAAGTTTCATGTCATTTTAAGTAACAAAGCTAATTCTTCTTGTTGATGCCATAGGTGAATTTGAGCTCTATTTTGTTTCTTTTTCTCAATTAGAAAAGAGAAGAACCAGGAAAGGAAAAGTTATTTGACAGATATCTTTACAGAACTAAACTTCTGATTTTTATTTCTGCTTCCCTACCCCCTAATAGTAGGTCTTGACAATTATTTACTGGAAACTATCTGCGTATCTTTTTCGACAAGGTTTTTTGTTTCTAGATTACTAAGAAAACAGCATTCATTTCAGCTTGCTTAATGTTATCAATGACAGTGTAACTGTGGAAATAATTTTAAGGTGGGTTTTTTCTGAAGCTTCAGACTTACTAAGGACATATTTGTTTGAGTGATGTTAGTCAAGTGCAGGATTCTCAACAACTTCCCTTAAGAGCTAAGGAGCGAATTTTGCAGTGTATGTCTGTGTCCGTGTGCATATGCAGGTGGACATGTGGGAGTGGTGGCTTTGTGTTTTGCTTTGGTTATATTTCCTGTCCTTACTCTTCCCATCCTCTGCTGCCCTATCCGTTATGTACTTTGTCAGAGGGTTTTTGAGTTTAAAATCAGATGCTTCACATCGTCGTGAAATTTGGGACTTGGTATTCATCTTGTAGCTGAGAATAGTTCTTGCCTATGGAAGGAGGATTGTCCAAAAACTTAACATGGCTTTTGTGTTGTGGGAGATTTGCAATAGAACTTGTTTAGTTTGCTGTGGAGGTCAGTTTTATTTAATTGAAGTACATGAAATTGTCACTGCAGTTATGTCTGTCTGCAGATGTGTAACTCATGACTGCTTGGTTATTATCTGTAGTCGGCTTTTTTTATGGTGGGCTTACCACTAAATCACCCTTATGAAATAAAACCTCAGATTATTTAAAAGAACTTTGCTGTATGGTTAAATTGAGTTCAGGTTACTACACTATGGTGGCTATAGTTTCTTTTTGGTCCCAGTGGAGAATAATACTTAAAATTAAATTAAACTTTAATAGCTGAATACAGGTGAACTCAAAATTGAACTTAAAATTGTTTAAATACAGTGTTGCATTAGAATCGTGGCTTAACAGTAAACGAGATCTTGAGTGAAAGAATCATAATTCAAGTGATAGTCAAGTTCAAATCTGTGGCTAAAACGATCAGCTGGGAATGATTTGCTCTTTGGACTTCTCTGATTCTCTTATATTTTTAATGGATTTCTTTTAAATTTAAAATAGATATTTGAGGATGATATAAGGTTGGTCACAAGTCCCCAAGGCATACCAGCAGGTCGGTTCAATAGGCTGCCCAGGGAAGTGGTGGAGTCACCATCCCTGGAGGTGTTCAAAAAATGTGTAGATGTGGCACTTCAGGACATGGTTTAGCAGGCATGGTGGTGTTGGGTTGATGGTTGGACTTGATGATCTTAGAGGTCTTTTCCAACCTTAATTCTATGATTCTATCATTCTAATTATTACATGTGGTTCCACCAGAGCAGTAAACTCTTATCTGCAAATTACTTTATAACATCTGGGTCACCAAGATAAGATCACAGAGTAACATTTTAAGTGTAATGGTGCTGCCAGGAATCCTGACAACGGCTTGCTTCCATCATCCAAGACACCAAAACCAATGCTGTCTGTTAGTTACCTGAATTAACCATGATATTTGGTATAACTGTGCAGTTCTACTGTAGGATTTCCATCAAATATGTTACGTGTGACCTTCCAGTGTCATCAGTAGAAGCTGACAGCATTAAATGTGAAAGTTTGAAAGATTACGATTTAGTGCTTGCCTATTCAGTTTTGAATTGAGTTTTTTTGACATAACTTTGAGTTGAAGCATATTGTGGCATATTATTTGGTCATACTTATCTTTTAAATGAGATCTGGTTTTATTTTTTTGAAGTCTCCTTTGGCAAATAAGCAATCACAAGTTTTATGTATTGTATGTTTAGAAATACATCATAATGCGGTGAGATTCATGTATTTATAAAGGAACATATAGTGATTTCATTATTCTTGATTGTAATCAGTGTCCATTTCACTTTTGCTGTACCTAAATGACAAGGGATACATTTTTCTTTTTTACGTTACTTAAAGTTTCGGGAAGTAAAATGAAGTTCTTTGTGAATGCATGTTTGTGAATTACATAACATTTAAGTTAGTAATAATAGTATGCTTCATACATCAGCTGCTAAGGTTATTTGGTCAAAATTAAATGTAGGACTACATGGGTAATGGCAGGTGGATTTTGGCTGATGTAGCTCTAACCATACAAAACTGGGTCGTGCTGTTGTGGGAGTGCGGGCAGCCCTAAAATTGTGACACAGTCTGGCTCCAGGTAATGAATCCAGGCAAAGTGAGTTTTGCAGCTGAAGCTTAATAAAGTTTTGGGATACATCAATACAAAAACGTTTATGTCCACTTTTCTTCTGTTGGAAACATACTGGCAACATTTTTCAAACTCATCTTAGGTGTTCATTTATCACTTGTCTTCCGATACACTGTTTGGACAGCATAGAAATGCAGATGTTCTGAAGTGCTGTATTGTATCAATAATTTTTAGACCGTGAAATCTGACTTGATTGTGTGCTTGGGATTTACATTAAGGTTGATGTTTGTCTTTTGTCCTCATGAAAAACATCAAGCTTGTTTTTCAGTACTTAGCAAGTAGTCATAAATGTTCAAATAATTTTTTTGGTCTTCATTATTAAGCATAAATGTTGCTGTTGTTTTGTAAAGCAAATGCTCTTTTCTTAACAGCAGAAAAATATTCTGTGTCTTTAGGTCTCTGTGTTATTCTTTCTCTTCCAGTCATGGAGAAAAGGGGCATGCACAATTACTTACTACTTTTTGGTTGAATTTTGGTTGAATTTGTATCCAAGCTGTTTGTTTCGTGTTTTATTTCTTTCAAGTGGAAGAGAAAAATCATAAAAAGGAGTGTTATGAAAATATAGGGTACTCTTCAGTGTAGAACATGTATGCTTCTTGGCCTTTGTGAAGAAAGTATTATTTTCCATTATATAGTTCATAATCAAGAAATCTGAATTTCTGTAATCAGTTATATGTTTTATTTTTACTTGCTCTGTCAACTGAAAAATAAGTAAAATCTTACAGTCTTTATGGATGCAAACCACAAATTAGCTTTCGCGGGAGTTACTCTCACAGTAGAGCTGTGGGGTGCTGCATTGCAGTTTAGTTTGTAGCTGATACAAAGCAGCATGAGGCTGCTGATGAAGGACAAGAGGAGTGGGGTAGTCTGATATAAACTCTTATGATTCTGACAAGCATTAGCTAGAAAATATTGAAGTCAACAGAAGCCTCATTCTCTGTTAATGTCTCCTGATTATTGATTCAATGTGGAGAGTGATTCTAATCCATGTAGGCTTCTAGATTTCATTGTTCCTAATATGAACATGCTAGTCTAAATATAACTTAAAATGGTGGGCAAAAAGAAGGCAGAGTCGGTAGCTTTCCATCACCAGTAATTTAAAACAAAACCTACTGACATTAGAAGTCAACTTTTGGGTTGTTGATATGTGTTTTCAAGAAGCATATTCGACAAATGGAAGTTAATGATTCTTGAGTTGATGAGTGCCATCTTCTTGTGCCTTGCTGAGGGATCATTAAGCACTAGTCCCTCTTCCAATGTCCACTGTGTACCTATCAATAAGTCCTTGCAGTGAGCAGTGGGACTGCTGAGCAACTGATGGTTGTAGGTCACACAGATGTTAGACTTTATCCTGTTTTGCCTGCTCAACAAGGGGTTGTGTTTGTTCCTGTCTATGCATGGTTATCTGTAGATAGCACTTGTGTGTGGTGCAGCAGCATTAGTCCAATGTAGTGGTTAAATAAACACAGTGGCCCTGCTTGGTGATAGGAGGAAGCACAAGTTGTCAGCTGTAGTAACTGGCTGTAATGGCCAGGTGGGTGCAGTTGATTTGGATGTACAGTGAGTCAGTGAATGGCCAAGCACAGGGCAAGTGTGCATCTTCAGGAGGGAGGAGGAGACCAGCACTAAAGCAGATCTTAACTGGGACGAGGTGTAGCTGAACCATGAGCACAGATGTGATGTAAATACTGTTACTTAATTGCTGCAATAATCAGCATAAAATTAATTGTCAGTTCTGTATGTTCTAGTGAGTTGTTTGTGCTGTTGTAACTGGGGCTAAATGAGATACTGTGGCCTCTGAGTCTGTGCCTCTGGCACATGTACTTGTGGTTTGGAAGTAGTTCCTGTGGGGAAGAGCATGGCAGTCGAAGAAGTGCATTTGAATAATGGGTGTTATATTTGTAATAGGGAACTTACCTTCTCTGTGTGCATCATGACTAGGTTTTCGTTTCACATTTGCTCCTGGTGGTTTCATTGTTTAACTTTTGCTGGCAGCAAAATTGCTGCAGGATCCCACGTTGACTGTTACACAGCCCTTACGCAATCTGGTAACTGACAGGAAACGGTGCTATGTTAAGCTTTTTTGTTCTTTTGGGACTTATTTGAAGAAAAGGGGTTGATGTGGATAGATTCTGAATTATCAGGAGAAAAAAAACACATTACATAAAATGGATTTTGACCATTTGTTCTGATGTGAGATTCATGATTTACAGATGTTGCATTGATAATCCCTAAGAAATTGAAGTCCTAATATGAAAGCAAGGATTACCCTCAATTATGCATCTAGTCTGAAATGAAGACAAAATGAAAACAGTTGTCATGCAGTTTCTCTTTAGGAAATCAACTATGCATATATATATCTTTTTGCCCTTTTTGTACAAACTGATTATTATTGAAGATAAATCCCAACTGAAAATATCTGTGGCATTATTGAAAAAATTATATAAATATTATAGCTAAAATATAAATGCTTGTCCTATTTTTGAAAGTAAGTCACTTGTTACTAGGCCTGGTAGATGAACTAAACAGGTTGGTTTGTTTTTTTTAAAGAGAAGATAAGGAGAAGCTCTATCGTTGTGAAGCTGTTGCTGCTTGACAGTGAACATGTAGCAAATATTAACTCTACCAGAGCTGAAATGAGGAAAGGTGGCTTTTAGTAGGCTTTCCTCAATGTGGCCTGAACCTTAACATTATGTCAGTAAGAGATGACAGTAGCCGAAGGCATATATGATCATCTCTCTCCCAGTTCCTGGATTTTCATTTATTTCCTTTGATACCTTAGTGATCTGGATCTACCATATGCACTACTTAAAAAGATCTGTATTTTCATATTGTTGAACGAAATCTTACACAGTTTGTTGTTTGAATTATGGTAGTAGGTTATACTAGCAAGCTATGTTTTCATCAAAAGTTGTTTTTTCCCTAATTTTAGCCACAATTGTTAGAATTCCCTTGTTCTCCTAAGGGAAACAAGACGGTAACTTTAATTATTAAGTTTACTGTTAAATTTTGTCAAAGTAACAGCATGATCTTATTCTAAACTGCCAGTATAGCCATTGTGAAATAAGCTGCTCTATAACAGCTTCTAGCATGGATGCTCTGATTCCAGAGAACAGTGCTTTAAATGAATGCGGTAAGTTAGAGAAAGGCAGTGTAAATATGAGCACAGGGGAGACATTTAGTGGAATAGGCTTGTGAGGAGTGTAGATTATTATAATCATATGTTTATGTGATAAGTAAGCCATCAGTCGTTTGAAAAAAAATCACATCTAAGAATCTATCTTTAGCATTTAGGAGACAGTGGGAGTTAGGTATACCTAAGAGTTCCTAGGTGTGCTGCACAGTATTGAAATTCTGCAAGACAAACTGTGCAGAATATTGTCAGCACTGTTTAGGTAGACTTTACATTAAACCAGAAAAAAATACCAGCTTTTGTAGTTGTACATATTGATGCCAAAATTTGCAAGCTGTTCCCTGCACTTCTGTGAAATAACTTCAAATAACAGGGTTGCTAAATTTTCCCAGCTGCTGCCCCTTTGCCACATTTCCATTATTCACACTTAATTTTGGCAATTTAAAATGAGAAACTTAGTTTATTCACTTTACTACATTTGCCTTCATTGTTTTCTTCTAAGCTCTTCAGTAGTAAAATGGGGGGTGTTTTAATGATTTTTGTTAAGGGAAGTGTCTCTTTCCTCAAGGAGGAAAGTCATTTGCTGTGCTGAAATCTGTGGTCGAGTTTGAATGGACAGCTTGCAACTTCAGCTTAAGATGTTTCTAGTGCTGAAGACATGATTCAATATTAAAATGTCGAAGATGGGTTTTAATGTTTTTCGTAGTAGTGAATTCCTGAGTTTGTGTGCATCTGGGAGGAGATGAGGGGTTAAATTCAGACTGTCTTTGTCGAGGTAATTAGTTCAGTGATCCAACAAGCCCACTTTTTAGCTGCAAAACATTTCAGTAAAGACATTATTTTGAGCTTCTTCATACTGAATTTCATTAAACACTCCTATATGCTTTATGTAAGCCCCCAGGCATTTGTTTAGCATGAATAGTCAGGAATAAAAGAGCTTAGAGTTGGCTTTAAAGTGCAGCTTCTGAAGTAGGAAAAAGAGGATTCAGATTACCCTATGTATCTTGTTCTCCTTGGGACTAGTGTCTGAGCAAACTACCGTGATGTCATCAGGTTTGCAAAGGGAAGCCATTCAGTGCACAGTTAGTGTATGCTTATGATATATTAAGAGTAAATATCTCTGGCTCTTGGGTAGATCTAAGTATTTCCTTTGAGGGCTTACACTTACAGTGTATATATGTGGTTAATAGGCTTTTCTCTTGAGAGATTGCATGTAAATACGTATTTGCTTATATATTTACTTGACCATTTATTTATGTAAGCATGTACTTGGCTTTTGGGAACTAAGCTTACCAGGTCTTTGTGAAAGAAGTTTTATTCTCAACTCATTCAGTATTGTTCACAGCATTAACACATCACTGAACAAATTGCCCTTTTGCATATGCTAATCCTGCACTTAAAAGAACTAATTGTAACACGTTTTAATGCTTTAGTTGGAACCGAGATGGAGATGGGAATCGCAGTGGTGTCAGATTGTCATGTGACTGAAGAATGTCTAAAATGCCTTTCTCTTTGGGTCAACAGTTCGTACTTAGCATAGCTTAGCATGAATGAAAGCAGTCCATGTAGTTTGAGGAAAAGATTAGTCTTTGCTTTTTCTCTTGTGTGTGTGTACGTTGGCCTCAGTTTTTCAGATCAAGTCTGATTAAACAACACTTTAACCTTAATTTCACACCGGTAGTGAATGTTATGCATGGAGTAGAAATATTTGATCTTTGTTTGCAATACATTTGTTGAAGGCATCCAGTTGGTGCTTACTGCAGCTAACAAATAATTACTGCATAACCTTATTTGATAAATATTTGTCATTTTAGGAGTTAAAGGCAAGTTGCTGTATATCTATCTATGCCTGCAGGTGTAGATAAACCAAAGCCTCATTTATTTATGGTGGCCAGAAGTGGGCAATGAGTCAGATTATACTTAGTAAGTCTTTTTTTATGATATGGAGTCTATATATTAAAAAAAAAAAATAATTGTTACCTGCTCATGAATAAACAGTAAGCTTGCTTCTCCTAAACAACAAATTCAGTTGAATTAATTAGTTCAATAGATGGTGACTGACGAGTGAACTAAACTTTTGATAAGTTGAACAATGAAAAGCCAAGCTGCTTGGAATGCATGAAGCTGTACATGTTCACATGGAGGACTTTGAGTTGAATTAAATGGAATGAAGGACTATGTAGGTATAACATTTCTAAAGCGTGTCAGATCCAGTTTGAGTTTTTAAGCATATATGAAGGAATCTTGAAATGAATTTTTAATTCACCTTGGTTTTTGTCTTTACAGAGTAATTCTCTGTTGGTCCCAGACAGTCTGCGAAGCACAGATAAACGCAGGAATGGCCCTGAATATACCAATGACATCAAAAAGAGAAAGGTGGATGATAAGGATTCCAGCCACTATGTAAGCAAATATGTGTCAAAGAAATGATTAATTTATTTGTACATACTGTGCTTGTATGAGGAGTTAAGAGTTGTTAAGAACAAGGCAATGTGTTTCCTATGGCTGATGCAGTACACAAATATATGTGCCAGAGAAACCATTGTTCATGTTATGGGAAGAGTAGTGACTTAGTAGTTTGGCTATTGTCAAGTAATACTCTTCAACAGGGAATAATGAGTCAGGAGTAACTGAGATTCACAAGTGTTCTGGGATGTTTCTCAGAGTTTGAGCAAGAGGTCCCTTCTGGACTGCTCTAAAACCCGCTGGTTTGTTTGAAATGGAAGATTTTGTTGATTTGGGGGCTTTTAGTACATTTTTTTGATACTAACTTGCTATATTGAGTAATAGTTACCATTGCAGATTGCATATGTTATAAGGCCGTACCAACTTACTAAAGTTTGCTTTTGGTTGATAATGGCAATTTCAGCAGAAAGCGAACTGAAACACAAAAAATTCACGGTTTGTGTTCTGCATTTTTGACTAGCTTGCTTGTTGCTTGGTTTCAAAGAGGCACTTCAGTACAACAGTGTGGCATACATGAACCTCGGAAGGTTCACATAGGCTTTCAACTTCAAGTATAAATGCTCAGCCATATCACAGGATGATACTGGAACAGGCTTTAGAGTTTAGGAATGGTGTGAAAGAGTACTGCAAAGCAGAGCTTAAATCTAACAGAAGATACTATTCTTTGACATAGCAATAAAGTTTTAGTCTGTGGCAAATTGCCTGGTTTATATGATTCCAATCACTACTTACTTCCTGGTTGCTGAAAACCAGGAGAAAATCAGGTGCCACTGTATTTCCTCAGTATTTGGTAGGGTAATTTCTCCCCGCTTGGACCCAGAATGTCTCTTAGCAGCTATTGGTTATCCCTGGAGCTACTGACAGTAGATGGAGTTACTTTCCCCTTTCTGCACATTGTGGTGGTGTATTACTGTTACGGTTTTGCAAGTTGCATTTCCACTGCTTTCTAATAATCTTCTTTTGATTACAGGAGGGTTTAGCAAAGTTCCCCATATTACCCCCTCAACTTTGAGGTTTTGATAGTGTATGGGCGTTTTTCATTTTAAATATTTGAAGATTAAGCATTCTTAAGTTACATTTGATATATAAAAAAAGGAAGAAAAAGCTTAACTTTCTTGTTTTTCTTGTATTTCTACTGGAAAGAAATGCAAGGATATTATTGCACTGTAGAAGCAGTTTTTAATCCACATTTTGAATGTGTTATTCTGTTAGCTTGAAATGAATTTTACAGATAAAGGCAGCATAAAAATAAAGAATTCAGCAAAACAAGGATTTGAAAGTTGTGACTATTCTAACCTGGAAGATGATCTTTCTTTTTAAAGGTTCCCTGATTCTGCAAACACAGAGTTGCTGATTTTGAGGTCATTTTAGATGAGGCCATTGTAGGGACAAGGAAGTACTGCTTTTGTCAGAAGGGACATGAAGGAGTTGTAGGAATTTTTGCTTTTCGAAATCAGATGCAAAATGCAATTTTTGTTTTCTTTTTGACTTGTGACTAACTTTCATGTTAGGACCTGTATAGTTTCAACTTATGAGTTTGTTAGTGAGGAGAATTTTCTATTAATAGTACCTATAGGAGGTGTCATTTATAGTCCCAGAAAAATTCTGTTTCTCAAGATGACAAAGTCAGTGGACTGTACTTAATCATTTCTTGGCAGCTATTTTTGCCCTGCTGAGGGGTGGTATTTCTGGTGAATAAATGTCCCACCTACTGTGCTACCACATGGTCAAATGTATTCTAACCTATTCTTGCCTTATGGGAGCTTCATACTTTTCGAAAGGTGGCAGATAACCAGGTCTGAAGCTTTACTGTTCCTTTTTTTGCACCCTTTGGCTGGACAACTTCCTGAGTCGCAAACAGAGCCACCATTGTTTCTTCAGTGGCACTCTTAGGTCCCAAATATGTTTATTTCTTGGAGCAATATTCAGCTGCTAAAGCAGAAGGGAAGGGTTGAGACTATCTGTTGGGTTTTTATTTGAGTATTGGATTTGTTTTTTTGGGTTTTTTACCATTTATGGCCTGAAGTGACAGGAAGGAACTGGTGTTTTACTTTCTGTCTGCCAGTGTTAAGTGTAATAGCCTAGACACTTTGAAAGCAAGAGATGAGGGACAGTTTGAGCAATCTTGTATGCCCGATTTGTTTGCCTAGAAACTCTTTAACTAAAAAGTATTCTTATTGGAAGAGTCAAACTTGCCCACACAAAAAGTTTAAGTTTCGTCATTCACTTGATTTTGTTAGGTTTTGTTTTTGAATCAAGACTCATCTTCTGGCTGAACCACTGTGGTGCACTACAGAAATCACTAGACCACTGTCTATCATAGAATGTGTGTCGTGGGGCATCCCAGCCCATTCTGGAGATAGGGACCAGGAGGCAATTGAGTAACAGCTATCATGAAGCACTAGAACAGTGCAGGTGAACACAGTTTTATGTGAAACAGTCAAAATGAAGCTTGACAAGTCACAGTAAAACATTTCCATTTAAGAATGTTGAAGTATTTTGGTTTTCTTAGGCAGAAATGTTGAAATGCCTTGCCATTTCTGAAGCTTCTTCTTCCCTAAAACATTCCTTTCTGGAAAAGGAGAAAAATTGTCCTGTCATTTTCAGGAAGCTGATTCATCAAGCAAATGTTAGAAAGCTCCAGTTTTTTGAGATCTGTTGCTTTTTTAGGTATGCACAAGAAGTAATTTCTGTAAGATTAACACGTAAGATTAGCATATGAACAGAATTAGTTTCTCTTTTAGGAGTAGTGATAACACTGTTTGTGACGGTAATGAGGAGCGGTTTTGGACCTGCTTGCACTGATGGTGAGACCACCACCTTTCAACGAGTTCTACTTCATTGGGGTTTTGTTATTGAAGCAGAAATAAGGTGGTGTTTTTCTGTTCTCATTGTTTTCCCTATTGCTAATAAGTTAATGAAAGGCTGTTTGCTTTTTGTTTAGGAAAAACAAAACATGTCTGAGTAGATGCGTAGTCTTTCTCTCTGGGCTCTTAATGTACTGATTGAAATGAACACTATATTTATTTATTTTTAATAGGACAGTGATGGGGACAAGAGTGACGATAACTTGGTTGTAGATGTATCCAATGAGGTAAATTTTTTCATTTTTGTAGTCTTGACGTTTGCCCAAAGGTTAAAGGAAAAGTGCATTTAGATGTTAGAAGAAAAAGAATCCTCTGTGTGGATATGTTAAAATATTCACAACTTGTCATTTTTGTTAGTACTGCAGTTACTGTGTTTTCTCAGCTTTATCTGGTTGCCCTCTCGGCTTTTTCTTCTGCTGCTTTGTCCAGGTCTGTTCCCTCTGCAGTGATGTTCTGATGCTTGACAGCTGCTCTGTAGTGGTGAGAGTCGTGGTGAAATACAGGTGGAGGGCTGAGGTTTTCAAATTACTGTCTTCAAATGAAAAGGGAAGACAATGCCTAACCTTGTATTTAATAGTAGGATTATTATTAAAAACGTTTTTGGTACCTTAAAAATTAATAGTATTTTAATAGTCTGTGTTAAAGACAGCATTTTCCAGAAATGTTTGGTTTTTAGAATGAAGTCAGAGTGAAGTCAGTCAATTCACAAAATTTTCCAGATGTTGTAGCCACCTTTTTTCTCCAGAGCAGAAATTTGGCAGTGGCATCAAGGTCAAGGGATGGGTCTTCCCTTTTCTTCATCTTTTACTTCATACAACAAAGGCATTTAGGAAGCCTGAATGTGATAGCGAGGTGGTTCTGCTCTGTGAAAAGCACAGGGAGAGAAGCTGACAAAGAACAAGTGTCTCCAGCAGCTCCAAGTGCCCAAAGTGCTACCAGTCAGGCAGAAAAATGGGTATCCAACCAGGGATTTCAGTAATCCTGTCAGAAGCCCTGCTTACGGTGAAGCTGCTCAATAATCGATTGTAGACTTAGTGCCCTCTTGTGAGGACTTCTTCCTCCCTGTTGCTGTTCTTATGAGCCAAAGCAGCATGGAGAACCTGCAGAGCTCTAAAGGCACTGTGGCTTGCTGGCATGGCTATTTCAGGTTAAAGTAAATGCAGCAAGTGCCTCTGCAAGAAAGATAGGTAATCACCTGAAAGGTGATTTAATTTTTTCCTGTAGATTGAAGTAATTAAGCAATTAGAGGTGGTATTTAGAAAGAAGTGACAGGTTCTATGGCATATAAAATAAAGCACATGTATTTATCTCTTCTTCTGAAGACAGAGATGAGCAAGGTTTGTATGGCCTAAAAGAGATTACTGAAATGTTTGTTGTTGCTAGCATCGGGTGGAGTATATACATGGAAAAACCAGTGTAAACTTACTGTAGTTACTGTCTTTCTTGCTCTTATATTGTGTGTGCTTGCCTTAGTTTGTATTTAGGTATACTTAGATTGCAAACTCTATGCCTGGAAACAGTTTATGATTCTGTAGTAAAAACCATATTGTTTACTATATGAACTTATGTCTCTAAATCGATGAAGGAATTTCAGCCTTTTCTATAGAGATAACAGTGTCTTGTCACTTGAACTTGCTACTTAAATTTTTCTGGCTTTTTTTCTCATAGACTCCTTAGTGGTGTTTGTGTACCAACCCATGACAGTATTCTGTGCTGTTCTCCCCTTCCCATTGTTTTAGGATCCTTCTTCTCCAAGGGCAAGTCCCACTCATTCACCACGTGAAAACGGTATAGATAAAACCCGCCTGCTGAAGAAAGACGCCTCTAGTAGTCCAGCATCTACGGCCTCTTCAGGAAGTTCCACTTCCCTCAAATCCAAAGAAATGAGTATGGTGGGTAGCAGTCTGTTATCCAGATAAATGCTGTTCTTTCTTGTAATCTCTCCATTCTCCTGCAACTACTTGGGGCAGAAAGTATGTCACTTTAAAAATCTGAAGCTGAAATAGACGACTGTTTTTCCAGACCTTTATAGTATTACTCAGCTTTCCTCCTCAGCAATATTTGTTACTTCATTTTGATGTCTTGTATTTCCTACATTTCTGTCAAATGCGTTGCAAATTTGCTACAAAGTACAAAAGTTGCTGAAGTATTGTTTATTTTTTCTTGAACAATAGCTTATGGTTTAACATAGTCTATATATAGTCGCCAAGAATTCCTGCAGGCTTTTGTCAGAGTCTTCTAAATAAGCTGTTACTCTTTGAAGACTTTTCCTGTAGTATCACTAATAATTTGATCAGATTCTCTGTATCTTTTGTCACATTTTTTGACACTATCAGCTATAATGGTGTTTTGGTTTTGTACTTAGATTTGCTGTTTCCAGTAATAATTGAGACAGTAATTATATCAAGCGAAAACAATTTGGTGATGCATGCTGTATTGTCCTGAAAATTAACTTGGGTGTTTTTTTTCCATGCCAATGGAAGAAGCAAAAATAACTTTCTATGTTTCTTATTTTAATTTTGGCAGTAATCAAAAAGGTCAGCATTTCTCAAGTTAGTTGTCAGCATTGCATGGATTTACGGAAATTGGCTGAGGGACTAGATGCTAGGTGCCCAACATCCCAGCTGCTGTTGTGATAAATTGTATAATATGGCATGGATTAAAAATAATACTCATTTAATTTATTTAATGATACCAGCATGAAAAAGCCAGCACGCCTGTTCTGAAATCCAGCACACCAACTCCTCGAAGTGATGTGCCAACCCCAGGCACTAGCGCAACACCAGGACTTCGTCCAGGCCTTGGCAAGCCTCCAACAATGGACCCTCTGGTTAACCAAGCTGGTAATGCATTACCTCACGTGTTTTTATGGTTCCAAAATTAATCTTTTTTTATGTATGTAGTTCTGTGTGAATGTTAACTAAATGTATTGCTTTGTTCTTGATATCAAGAGAGGGCTTAATGAGAAGCAGATGTTTGGATTATCAAGAGTTTGACTATCTTTCTATCTTTTATCCCTCTTTGTTTACTTTTGTCTTTATCTTTTTTGCAAATAATCCAGAGACTGAATACAATATAAAAAGACTTCGCAGAAGTTTATGTACTTATTCTGAATACAATCTCTCCTCCAGCTTTTTGTCTGAGTCTACTAATACATGCTGCAGTGTAAATCTTGACAAATGCAGGGGGAAGTTTACTTTTGCTATTCAGCCGGTACAGCACAGTTGCTTCAGACATGAGCTGTGTAAACCATGTCTGTCAGCTTTACTGCTTAATTTGGCAAAGGAGAGATAAGTGTAAACAGGGAAATATTACAAAAATGGAAATAGGTAATGCTAGAAGAGATTGTTAGAAGTAATCAGCAAGTTCAGACTTCAGTAGATCTTATTTACACTGAGTGAAAAGAGGCGGTGGTACTGATAAAATATGGCAGTGTTTCTTGGTGGTGTGTGTACATATGTAGAGGGGAGTATTGGGTATTGTAGGGGAAAACAAGGGCTGTTTTCTTCCCTGTATGCAGGAGTGTATAAATAAAACTACTTGCTCTCGTTACTCTGTAGCTGCAGGTTTGCGGACACCGTTGGCAGTACCAGGACCATACCCTGCTCCATTTGGAATGGTACCTCATGCTGGCATGAATGGAGAGTTAACCAGTCCAGGGGCAGCCTATGCCAGTCTGCACAATATGTCACCCCAGATGAGTGCTGCTGCTGCTGCAGCTGCTGTGGTTGCCTATGGAAGATCTCCTATGGTAGGCCATACGTTGCATGCAATCTCAGTCCTGTGAGTTGTGGTTCACTGAGAAGAGCTATACGCTTCATTTAGCACTGTCAGTTTCCTAAGTTGCAACAGCGCCAGAGGCTGGGCAGCTTCACTGTGTTGCTTTGCTTTGCTGCGTGGTTAGACAAACAAATTTGCACCTTGAAAATGAAGAATTTTGGTGTGTCTGTATATGTTTCCTTTTTTCCTCACCTTCATCAGTGCTTTGAGTGATAAATAAATGCTGAAAAAAATAATTTATGCTTTAAATGAAATGGTAGTTTTGGTAGCTACAAAGTATTAAATTGGTCCTGTGGTCATCTGCTTTTGTGTTGCTGAACCAGATTTGTGTTCCATACATACATACCAAATTAATCTTGAAGCGTGTAGAAGTCTTTTTATCTACATCTCTGTCATTGTATTTTGTTTTTGTGGAAATCAACATGAGAAGTTGGTCGGTACATATCTTGGAGCGCTGTGGTAAGGTGTGTTAAGAACAGTTACTGTTGTGCATGGAGTTAGTAAATGAAGCACTATAGTTGTAGTGCTGTCAAGCAGAATAACCTAGGGGCCTGATTCTGCAAACACAAGCTTGGTGGCACCTTTATGCATAGACAAACTTACCTGCTTGTAAATTTGCAAGATAGGACTTAAGCTTGTTATTTTCTCATTGGTATAGATATGGCTGATTTTTTCAAACTGGTAAACAGAGCTTATATGTAAAATGTAGAAATTCTAAATAGCATATGCATTCCTTAAAGCAATAAGAATTTTAACTCAGATACAGTGTTCAGAAGAAAAACTAAGTCTGTTTGGTCCAGAATTTGTTTGGATTATTTGATGTACATACTTATTCAGGCTACAGAAGTTTAGTAGGATTGTGATATGTAAAGAGAGCATAGTATATTTAAGCTGTAGAGAAATTTGTCTGCACCCTGCAGTGTGGCTCTGAGAGGCCTCTCAGCTGATGTGCTCACGCAGTGCAGTGTGGAGCTGTGCAGAGATTCTAGCTTGGGCCTGAACCTGCTTTCCAGCACCATGCTGTGCCTGCATGGGTACACGCTAGCCATTGCAGAGCTAAAAAGCACTGGCGTGGCTACATGCTGACACAGCACGGGCTCTGATTTCCAGGGCTCGCTCTGTGCTAACACAAGGGGTACTTGTGTTACATTCAGTGGTGTGAATGCATGATATACATTATTGGCTTTCTATTTGCATATGAGTACTTCTAGCAGAAGCATGCCTAGGGAAAACATATTTGTCTCCACCCCCTACCCCCCC
>Ga0065711_1026858_pt1 | contig 58131 bp, 34 predicted proteins | sample Hoacrofraction12_FD_59098 | JGI IMG/M metagenome (GOLD analysis project Ga0065711, IMG submission 59098) | Hoatzin crop microbial communities from Cojedes, Venezuela - Epithelial fraction 12 v2 (version 2) | ecosystem: Host-associated > Birds > Digestive system > Esophagus > Crop | place... | reverse complement strand
TAAGGAGCGTAGCGACGAGGAGCGTAGTTGAGGCAGTTAGCACGGCAGTTGGCATCGGCAGGAAGGCGCGGCAGCGGCACCCCACTCTGCCCATTTCTCTCTGCAGGTATGGCTCTTTGCTTTTGCATGCCTCTAGTTAAGACAGCTAAGTCATGATACTTTTTAACATAGCTAAAAGCCTTCCTTACTTTGGGCTCTGCTACTTCCTAGCACCAGCTAAAAGGTCTTTCCTGCTTTGTCTTCTCCTTACCTCTACTACTTTGTTAGAAGAAGATAAAGTAAAGATGACTTGTAGCTCTGTTAAAGTAGATACACAGCTACAAGTCTTCTTTACTTTATCTTCTTCTAACAAAGTAGTAGAGGTAAGGAGAAGACAAAGCAGGAAAGACCTTTTAGCTTTAACACAGCTACAAGTCTTCTTTACTTCTGCTACTATCCAGCATAGCTGAATCCCTCCTCTCAGGCTACAGTAGACATTTTCAAGCTTCCTTTAGGAAGTGCCTGTGTTAGTGAGAGCTCCTCTGCAGCTAGAACTCACTTCTTGGCTAAGTTCTTCCTTTCTCCCTGGCAATATAATGTCATAACCTAACTTGTTCCCCTCTTACCTTAGGAAATGGGCAGAGTGGGGTGCCGCTGCCGCGCCTTCCTGCCGATGCCAACTGCCGTGCTAACTGCCTCAACTACGCTCCTCGTCGCTACGCTCCTTATGTCGCTCTGCCCTACCGAGATTTATCCTTGCCTGGGCCAGGCCAAGCTCCACCTCCTCGCCAGGCTCAGTGCCGGCACCTGCCCAAGGCCCTGACTGGCAGCTCAGGGCAGCCAGTCCTGGTGATCCTGCCATCAGCGCCTTGAGTGCCGGCATCTGCTCTGCTCAGCTTGCTCCAGACCTGGAGGTAAAACAAAGAAATGTTAATTAAGCATGACAGTAAATAAACAAAAGTGAAAAAATGCACCCACTCATCACAGTCCTAGTCTCTAATAAGTGACACTCTACTACTAATAAAGACTGCTTGCCGTATATGAGGGGGGGAGCTACATGCGTGGGATCGGTACACTCAGTCTGGGGGACTGCCCCTGCCCCCAGAGAACTGAAGTCTCAGTAGAACCAGACAGGAAAAAATGTCTTGGGAGCCCCAAGCGCAATGCTTCTGAGCACAACCCCGCAGCTGGGTTCCATCTGCTTCCACAGCCATCACGGTGGCCACACAGTGAAGTTACCTGGGTGGGGTGGGGGGACACAGAGTTACCCCTGCAGCTCCAGTACATGCTCGTTACAAGCAGCACACAAACAGCATGTCAGTCCTGTACTTAAATACTAAACTGTAGCAGTCCAAATAAATACCAAGAGTGCCAGAGGAAGATAAAGCAGGCAAAATGATTTCATGTAGCTACCTGTGGAAAAAGGAGCAGGGCTATTCTGGGGAAAACAGTAATTCCCTTCCCTAATGAAGAGAAATGAGAAAGCCCAAAACATGAGACAAATCATGCAAACAAGTCGTCACAACAGTAACACGTGGCTGTGGATACTTAAAGTCAAACCCAGCTTAGCAAGGGAACAACTGGCACCACACCAAAGTTCAGCCAGAAAGGGGACGTAAGGGGACAAAAACGCCGCAGCAAAGTGGACTCGGGATGTTAGCAACCTCTGCAAATAGAGAAGAGACTGTTTGGGCAGGACACCTAGCTGCACTTACATACATAAAAAAAGCATTCACCTAAAGATGCCGCAAGGAATTCACAGTGCAAAATTGCTGGCTATCATCATAAACAAACACCTATGGCACATCAGGTCACCACTGCAAACGCCACCTGTGAAAAAGGTGCTCTGCAGACTGGCAGGTCCATCGCTGACCCTAGACAACATGAGGGAGTCTATATAATAAAGACTGATCCCAACAATAAATTGTCTGTTTGGAGGCTGCGGGCCTGCTGCCGTACGGCCTAGAGCTCTACACATCTCAGCACACACCAAGTAGACACCACATGGAAATCAGATGTCCACAAAGCCTTGGACAAGGTTGCACACTACCAATTACTACAGAAACTACATCAACCCGCAATCACACGTCACTGCTTACCATCCAGTACTGCCAGGGAACTCTTAGGTTGTTACAGAGTGCCCTGTGTCCTCCTAGTGATCTCTCTTGTCCTCCCACACTCTTAACAACTTGCCGATATCTGGACCCACACCTTTCAAAGCACTCATCTAACAGCTGATCGTGTGTCACAGGCCAAATTCTCCTCTGAGGACAAAGCGTTCGTTCTGAGACACAGCTTTTCATTCAGAGGGAATTTAGCCATCAGAGGGGGGGAGGTGATGCCTTGGCCCGAGACTGCAGAACATTTATTCGGAGAGCACCCTCTGTTACACGGCATGCTGGGCAGAAGGTGCCTTAACTCGCTGTCTTCTGATGCAACTGTTCAGCACTTTCAGATCTTGAAATGCTGATGGCCCCACAGCTTCAGCTCACTACCTGCTTCATCTGTTTGGCACAGAAAGGAAGCGATCTACAAGAGAGCCCAAGGCTTTGGCCTTGTTCTGGGAAAGCCTGCAACACCCACAGGTAACAGGCGAGAAGACGCAAAGACAAAGCAGGTATGACCGTACCTTTCCTGTAGCCGCAAGCCCTGCCACACCGTGAGCGTCTGTGTAGTATGTTCCAACATCCAGAGTTTGTAGAACAGCATCATGTTGAGAATGACCAGCAGCACCAGGCTGGAAATAAAGAAAATCATCAGTTTACTAGGAGCACTTCATAGCCCATTGCTTGCCAGTCACACCTGGGAAAGTGCCTTGGGGCTTTACAGAGGTGTCTGGGCCCCAGGTCCAAGCTGTATGTGAGTGGGAATTTAATCTGAGTAAGGGCCAGGTGATCAGAACCCCAAACTTCACTTGGTGGCAGAAATGTGTGAGCAAGGAGGACAGACAGACAGAAAGATAGGGATGGCGGACCAGACAGAAGAGGATGCAGGAGTGATGGGCTGAGTGCAGAGAAAGGGAGGGAAACAGGAGAGTAAAGAGGTATAAAAAAAGAGACAGTACCTGAAACAGATCCTAATGGGAGCAGGGAAGAGAAAAGACGGAGTAGCTGCAGGTTAGAAATGGACTGACACAGAACAGGAGAGGCTGCGCTGAGCAGAGAAGGCTCATAGACAGCGCAGAAGATACATGGGGCGGGAGGAGGGAATAAAGGAACAGTGGGAAGAGAGGCAAGAAGGACAGATGGGTGGCTGTGTGCCGGCGATCAGCGGTGAAATGTGCTCAGCGAAAGATGAGCTGTGTGTGGCTCTTGCGCACAAGCCCAAAGCGTGCCCGTGCAGGGCACCGTCTGACACACAAATGCATGCTGCAGCCTGCACGCGTCCAGCCTTACCCACTCCTGCCACAGCCGGCGACGGGAACACCAGTGCTGTGAGCAGCTGCCATACCGCTCCTCTCACCCCCCACCGCCACGCAGGAGCATTTCCTTTCCTCTCCGCCCGTCAGCCACGCTCGGGGAACAGATCCCAAAACAACACGCTCGTGCCTGTCTCTGAATAGCGCAGCCAGTTTGCTGGAAAAAAGGCTTGCGATCGCCCAGTTCAGTCAGGCGGAGGGCAACCGGCCAGAACAGTATTCTGAAAACATTATGGAGGGCTCTCTGACCTCTCTAAGCTAAGCAACAGCCTATCAGGAGAGGTTGTCCTAAAGCTTATGTGCCTTCCTACTCAAAGTTTTAATCGCATCTTGCCCATCTAGATACAGAAGATAGCACGAGGCTATCTTCTCCGTACAGTACCTTACGCTACCTTACTTCTCGTTACAGGAACTAGCTGGGTTGTTGCTGCAAACCTCTGCAGTCTTTATCCCCACTGGGAAAAGGAAATGCAAAAAGGAGCTCAGTCTGAAAAGTAACCTCAGTCTACAAATCTCAGCTTCTTCCCCCCTCACTAAAAGATGGGTGGAGATTAGGAAAAGCATGAGCCCGAGTTCTGCTTTTCCCCGGGGTTAACAGTATGCTCCCGCTCCCCGAAGTGATGAGAAAACCCACCATATCTGGATTGCTCCTTTAGACGTTACCGCTTCACAGCACCTGCCCAGCAACCGCTGCAGCACTAACACGTGAAAGCTACCGTCAGCCCGAGAGGCAGAGAAACAATAAATATGCCGGGGTTTCACCATAAAGACTGAGCCACAGGGATACGAGGGGCCCACACCCAGCTCGCTTTGAGCACACATCCAGCCAAGTCCTAGACTACCAGCTGCGAAAGGTGGTGGCAGAACAGGGACCCAAACCAAAGGCAGTTCCTGAACTAGTGAAATCATGCCAGTCTCTCTTGCTTCCTGTGTTTCTACCCTTATTTTGCAGAAATCATCTCTAAACGGTCCAGCTTCTTTCTGAGATGGTGTCTCTCGTCAAAATCACCACCCAAGACCAGACCTGAATAGGTTTTGCCAGACCAGAGGAAAGAAGTAACAGACAGACGCCTCACCTGCACTGAGACCTGTTGTGACAGTACAGTAACTCCCAGAGAGCTTTGCATGTTCGTCTTTCATGATAACAGCTAGTCTGTTCGTACATTACATTAAATGACTTATTTCAAATTTAATAAAAACACACCACAGTTTCTAGATGTCATTGAAAAATCTCTGAGTCCCTGAAATAAAAAAAGACTCTTTCTACTTGTTGGATTTCTTCTCTTTTGACTCCCCTCTGCTTGCACAGCTGCCCCTCACCCTGCTTGCCTCTGTCAACATCTGCGTTTAGGACTCCCAGAAACATGCAGGTCTGCAAAGCCCGTGCCTGGCTAAAACAAGGTCCAAACTGGGGGGAAAGGAGAGACACTGATAATACAAGATCCCGATCAGTGGCTAGCTAAGTACTAGCAAAAGCTGGGATCGAGACAGACAAAACAGCTGATGGGGCATTTGGGGGAAATTTTAATCCTTTGCTGCCTGTCATTGCTTTTCTCTCCTCTGTGCCGCACAAAGTTTAGGACCAGAGAGCAATATGAGAGAGGAAAAACTGGCACAGGGGAACACAGAACACCAGAAACACAAAAGGGCCAAAGCTGTTAAAGGCTAACTGTGAAGGAAAGCAAAAAAAAATCACTTACACAAAACTGATGACAAGGAGGAGCTTGGAGACGCTCTGCAGGTGGAAGCCGCTGGGGCTCTCCTCAGGGACGTGCCGTGTCTGTGTGGAACCTGAGCAGACAGATGCATTTAGGCTAGGGAACGCTGCCCAATGGGGAGGGCAGCCCTTTTCCCTCTGCCCACCCCTCCATCTCACGCGGGCAACCATAACGCACCCTCCCTGCCCCGTCTTCCCACTAACCCTCCGCGAGCAAAGTTCCTTTTTTTGTCCAGCGGTCCCAGCTCTCCGTCCCCCAGCCCGGGGTGTCTGCAGTTCCTTACCTGCCACGTGCTTGATTCGATGGGCAACCTCCTCGTCCGTGGGGGTGGTGACGGGACTCAGCACCTCCTCCAAGTGTGGCACCCGCAGATGGGCATGGGCCCGTTTCCTCCGGCGCGTGGTCGATTGCTTGCTCACTTTCTCTTTGGGGGATTGTCTGTGGACCTCAGCCAGGTACGTGCTCTCAGTTTTGGTCAGTTCACTCTCTGCAGAGACAGCGAGGGAAAGCGTTTAATAGCAGTGGTGCTGGCCTTGCAGAGACGCGCGCTTGAGCCCTCTAACGGCACAGCCGCTGGGCTAAAGAAGTCTGCAGGGTCTCAGAGGCCCGTGCCAGAGGACACACGACGCATCCTTTACACCTTTTGCCAAACTCTGACCCCAGACTGCCTGCGTTCCTGCCAGAGAACAGGATCTGATGACCTGATTAATTGCAGCAAGTGCTACCAACGCTGTGGTAATGAGTGTGGCTGGCCCCTTTCACAAGCCGCTCCGAGGTCGGATTCCCATCGGCCGGCAGCAGGTCTCACACTGTCACGCTGCCCGCTTGCAGGGAGGCACGCACAAACCGTGGAAGGCACCACAGTTCGAGGGTCATTACCGCAGCTCCAGTCATGGCCACTCTTACCCAAATGGCGGAAATAATCCTCTAGGCCACTCCAAGAATTCTTCTCAATGAAGGATTTCACCAGCCCCCAAGGCTGTTTCCTGTAACGTAACTCTGTGGAAACCCTATGTGAAGAAAGGAAAGTCATTCTCCCAATTTTGCTTCCTGGAGACAATGTCAATTCCCAGCCTTTTGTCAATGTAAAAATGAGACATAATCATGCACACTGTTATTTCTGGAATGGTCTCATCCCTTCGTGTTTCTCGAGGAGAAGCATTGCGTGGGAAGTCCTTCCAAAGGCAGTGGCAGGAAGGCCTCAAGAGAGCCTCTCCCCACAGGACTCCCGAGACCTTCAGCCAGGTGGCAGGCAGACATTTAGATTACTTATCCAAGTCAAACACAAAAGCCTATAGCTTTTCCTGGTACCAAATTCCTCTGCTTGTCCCCCCAGGTGCGTCGCAGAGGCACAGTCCCTGGAAATACGCCCTGTCACTTATCACATGTAGCTGACTGTGTGTGACAAGTGCCGATGTCACCACAGTAGGCAGCTGCCCCTGCGGTAACTCTCTGTGATAGGAGTGTTCTGGCAACAGGACAAAGAAATAAGGCTAAATTCTCCCCAACCCCTTCCACCACAGAAAACAGCAGAACTTCCCCTCGACGGTGACTTTTGGTCGTCAGTAAAGCTCTTTATCCCACAAGAAGTGTACCTGAGTCGGCTTTTGTTTCTGGCAACACGAGTCAACGTGTAGCGGTTAATGGTGTAGAAATAATCATGGTAGGGGACGTCGTGAGTTAGCACCTCTGCATCTATGACATAGCACTCGCTTTCTTGGCTGGCTTTGTACATTGTCTGCATAAAAGACAGCATGCAAGGCAACTATTAGTCTGGTTAGAACACGGCTCTGATAGATTGGCCCCTTCCCTAGCGCTCTACAGCTCTACCACGAATAGGAGACCACACCCTGGCCCAAGCAACATCTCTGCAATTTTTCCGTGAACAGCATGCCTCTAAGGGAGGGCATACTCCAGGAAACCCAGTGCTTCACTGGGATGTTTCCCAAAGGCATACTACAAAAAGGGGCACTCGGTTCCAGCAGCTCAACCTCCAGCATTATGTATCAGAGACGGAGCGGCATACGCTGCCACGGGAGGACCGGTTCTTTGGGACCCTTGCAAGTGTCACCTCTTCTCGTTAAACTGATGTCTGCCTTGTCGGGGAGCAACCTGATCTACAGTCAGAGATGGCCCTGCTCTTGATGCTTTTTGATGACCCAGAGGTCCTGGCCAGTATAAATTATTCTGCGATTCTAAACACTGCACAAACGTGTCAATTGCTTCTTTGAAGCGCTTCTGATCTGCTGCTTTCTTTGCCCCAGCACAAACCTCACAGGGGGGATGGACGCAGTTAACTGGACATCTGTACGCCAAAGTACGGCTTTTCTTACAGACGATTTCCACTCAGCTCTGCAGCGAGGACGCAGCAAAGTGCACCTCGGTGGTTGACCCCAAATTCAGAATAATATAGGCCACGTCCTTGCGTGCCTGAAAGTATACTGTTCCCTTTGCCCATCACTTTGCTCTCCCCTTTTCTTTCTCTTTCTGCCTGCACACAGCCTTCACTCTGAACAGCACGCTCCATCCCATCCTTACAAGGTACACCGTGCCGCTGGGATCCTCCTCTCCCTGAAAGGTAATGCTCAGGCACCCCATCTTTTCTTGGCTCCCTCGTAGTATTCCCTCAAGCTAACTCTCAGGATTTACCCTTTAGCCACTTGACCAGGTCTCTGGACACAGAAGGAGTCTTTTCCCTCCCTCTCTCGCTGCAGCCCCTACTAGATACAGCTAACCTGGCTCTTCCCAGTGCATTGCAGATGCTCCCATTTTTTATCTTTTAAAACAGATCATCTAATTGTCCTCGCCAGTAAAAAAGCCTGGACACCTGTATGTGGAGCTGTGAGAAGGACTGGCCAGACAGTATTTGACTTTCTTGTGCCCTGCTCATGAATAACACCTGCTGGTCTGACCGCAGCTCGAAAAACACCAGTACGGGTGACACACACTGCTGGCTTGTGTACAAACTTCTCTGCTTTTGCTGGAAAACTGGAAAAATCCTTTCCTTGCAATGCAATCCAGCACGAGCGTAAGATTAGCTACTCACATTTGCAGTGACACTGGGTAGCAAGTTAATACAAGAAAAATGTGTAAAGGAAAATGGATAGGGAGAATAAAAACATGCAAAGCAGCATGCCCAAGACAAGAAAGTAAATTGCAGATCTGTTTCTACAAAGCCTTCCACCCCTGCTCCCCTTTCACATACCTGCGTCTCAGTGACAGTGGCAGTTTTGGGGGCCAGGGGGTTGGTGAGGGAAATGGTATACAAGATCACTCTGGTCTGATTGCCATTTTCTTCCTTCTTCCACGGATGAAAAATAATATCTGAGAGGACAAAATAATATTGTGTTGAACTAACTAGAGAGGGATCTCGGGTCAGTTCCCTAGGGAAAGGCACAGCCATAAAACAGTACACATAAAACATAAGACAGTATTTCCTTCCCCTTGGAGAGCATGCTGCAGAAGCACTAGAGCTCAACTGAGCGAGCAGGAAAGGTCTCCTGTACTAAAGGTGAATACTTTCCCCTGTTTTGCAGAGCAAAGAAAGGGGGAGAGGCTGGGGACGTATCTCCCTACAGTTACAGGGAAAGGAGAACCACAGCACGCGCCAAGGGACACTCTCTTTGCATCATCAGCTGCACAGTCCGTGCCAGTGCCTGGTGCAGAGCTCAAATTGCTTTTTCCTCACAGCGTTAAGCCTTGAACGCAGGATCAGGCCTTAGTTGATGTTAAAAAATATGAGTCTGCTTCTTCCATAAACTTCAATCCAGCTCTTAGAAAATAAAACCAGATAGCCAAACAAGGCTGGCTGTACCTGCTTTGGATTACTGTCAGTACAGACTACAGCCGTCCCAAGATCTGCTCAGATTATTACCCAGTCCCTCTGTCGTCAGGCAAAATCATACCTCCAAGGCATGTGCCGAGACCTTCCTTCTGTACAGGCCTCTGTACCCTGCAGGGAACGCAGCCCCTGTCAGTAACCAGGCTTTGCCAGCAGCAGCTTACCAGAGAACCGGCGCTGTTCCATGAAGTCCCTCTGGAACTGGGAGTCGGTGAACAGCAAGTCGTACAGCTTATCCACGCTGAAGTTGAACACTTCATTCACGTACTGACGGCCATTCAGATCCTCGTAAAAGGCTTGGACTTCCCCTGCGGGGAAACAGGCCCACAAACCCCAGCCATGATCCCCTGTGCCAACAGCAGAGGCTGTGTTTTCACAGTACCAGGACCTTAGTACTTCACTCTGTGAAGAAGGAACCCGAAGGAGGTACTTCAAACCCTTTTCCTCCACTGACCCGAGAACAACAGTTGGAAGATCAGAAGGAGTAATTAACTACATAGGTTACTTTAGGGACATCCTTCCAAATACCCCACGCATTCGCCTTCTGCGGCCCAGGATGGGAATTATTTGCATCTTCTGAACTCTTAGGGTCCAGAAAAGGAATTCGGTGTTTGCCGCTCCAGTCCCTCACTGGAAAGGACGGGAGCAGGCTGCGAACACCCCCGGTGGAACGGCCCTTCCCCACATACCTTCATCGTGGGTCTCTGACGAGTCACTGAGCTCAGTGGGAATGTCTTCATTGTCATTGAAGTCTAGGGAAGGGGAGTTCACAGGGCCAATGATCTCTGTCTTCTCTCCCATGATATTTGCAATGCCAAGGTCCTTTTCCACAGGACTCTCTGCCACTGCCTCCTCCTCTTCGGGTAGAACTCCATCAAACTGCAGCAAGGAGAGAGCATAACAAGGGCAAGATCAGCACCTGGAAACTGGGAGTTATTTCTGACAACTTTACACCTCTGGGCCAATTTTCATACCTTCGAACATTTGGCCTCAACATGTCTGGAAGTCAAATAATATAGAGAGGGGAGGAAGGTTACCATACGGTGTTTGTAAAACACACGGACATACTAGATCACCTCCTCTCAGAGAACCATGCACAGTTCAAGCTTGGAACACACACAAGGCTTTCCATTTGTTCAGACAAGCACAAAATAATACTGGTTTTGCCCCCGAACAAGCTAGGAAAATCTGAGGTTACATCTGAACAAGGTCCGCTCTGCCACAATACTATGAGGGCACACACTGTTTCCTAGGGAATAACTGAAGGCAGAGAGGAAATTATAACCCTTTTATCTCCAACACTCCATTTCTTTTCATCTGAAAGTATAGCAAGGAAAATGCACTTGCTGCTGAGAGTCCCAGTTCCCTGGCTTTTAGGACAGGCACTCTTTGCTCACCATTTCTTGGCCAAATGCCATGCTCACAGATACCACTGACTCGGGGACCGAGGTCAGCTGCAGCGGAAGAGGAGCTGCAGGGTAAAGAGTTACCTCGTACATTCAAGGGCTACCAGCTGGATCCAGAGAAAAGGATTGCTGCTCCCACTGCAACGGAGGAAGGACACTTACCAAGGCTGGCGCTTCACTGCTTCCCGTAGGTGTCAACGTGCCGGCAGTGACAGATTTCTTTGGCAGCTGAGGGCTAGCGTCTGGCTTGGCCTCCATGTTGCTTTTTGAGGAGCTGTCGTTGACTTCATTTTCTTCCACGGGGATTTCTTCACAGTAGCTGAGACGCCACAGAGAACACAGGTTTTTATGTTTACCCCTCTCAGTACAGCTACAACTGGACACACAGAGCAAGTAAGAATAATTCTATGAAGTTTCCAGTCTCACTGGAAGCAGAAATGGTTCAGTGTAGGGAAGATTAAGCTCAAACTTTTCAAGTGTCTATACGCAGACTGACAAGCATCAGCACTTTCTGACCATGTAACACGCTGACTGGCCTTGAGACTGGGATGCTTTGGCACTTACAGAACTGCTCATCTAGCTCAGCAAGTAGAGAGGCAGGCATTTCGGTCCCTGCCGACTTCCATGGGGAAATGGTACGCTTTCAGCTTTTTAGACATAACACATTTAAGGGCAAACATTCAGCCAGAACCCAGAATCTCTCACCAGGGACAAACAGCAGTTTGAGGGATGAAATGTATCAGCACTCCTGTTCTCCTGAGGCCATCTTTTCTTCATCACAGGCAGATTTTACTCCTCATTACTCACCCCATTGTGTTGAAGTCATCGTCAGGAGGCACATAGTCTTCATCATCACTGGTCAGACCCAGCTCGTTCCCATAACACTGGTGGACAAAGTGCCAGAGCTCCTTTGGACAGAGAGGCTAAAAGAGGGAACAGAGAACAGCATACATTTTCACCCGAGAATATTAAAATATAACGAAAATATTTTTGGAACTATCATTGCCAGGAGTATTACATTCCTTGCCCTGAAAGTAGAAGTGAGAGATTCTGACACAGCCCTGATGGAAGGTGACAGCCTTCTGATGGACTCATCTCTTCTGAATTCCAGTGATGCTACAAGGTGGACTGTGTGTTACTGGCAGGCTGGCCCCCATGCTGGCTAAGGGCTGCAGGTATATGGATCCTTATACAGTTAGGGCAGGCTGGCTTAGAGGTTGCCCCCACCAAGCAATAAGGTGCCCTTTTGCCAAGTAAGCCTTCACCGTCAGCCCAAGTTCCGCCCTAAAATCCGACTTTGTTATTTTTCCATGCCACAATCTCATATTACTCAGGCCTATCAGAAAGCCAACACGAGGCTACACCCAGAACAGCACACAAAATGACATCTCCCGCTACTACAATGCTGTGCATATAAGAATGCAAGCAGTAAACCTGCACTTCCCTCCACACAGGTTTTCCCTACCTCTTCTGCTGTGCCTCCATTTAATGTCTCCTACCACACCAAACCGCAACGCCTTATGAGGTTATTTTCCCTCCAAGTTTGTTTAAACTAAAGCTGCCTAAAGAATTACAGCTGCAGTGAAAATGATCTAAAACAGCAACAAAGAAAAACATTTCCTGCTGCATTTAAAATCAAAGAGTCTGTCTCCCCAGATACTATTGTGAAAAGCTTGTATACGCTTCCAGTTAAAAAGAGAAAATGAATTCTCAAGACCGATCACAAAAGCCCTGTTTTTTAGGGATGCAGGTCAGTTGATCACCATATGACTGCGTTCTGAGGTTCTTAAGAAATGGGGCAGGAGAACTTGTGATTTAAAAACGTGGTACAGGGGATGAAAGGGGATGGATTTTCACCCATGAGAAAGTTACGACCAATGACAAAGATGTCTTGGTAATGAGGAAAAATAAATCTCGTGATTTTTTTCTAAGTTGCTGGCTTGAACTTCTTCCCATAGTTACTGCATGGGATAAGGTAGGAAATTTTTAATCCAGCTCCCAAAGGTAGCAGTCAAAAGTATGGGAAAAAAACTCTAATGAGAAACTTTTATCCAGAAAAATGTCTCTGTTCCACCTTCTTCCCACATGCACTCTAATTCAGATGTATTATCAGGAAAAATGGGCTAGGCTCTTTCTCCCTCTCTCCTGCCAGGCATGGATCCTACATTTGGAAAAAGAGCTCTGGAAGTGTTTGCTGCCTTTATCACTCCACGTCTCTGTTCCTGTTTGCTTTGACCTTGAAACCAAGGGCACTGAATTTTGTCAGGAACTTCAAAAGGCTGACCAAATTACACCACACGGTAGCAACACAAACTGCCCAATGCAAAGCGATCCTTTTGCATACTAAATACTACGCCGATTTTCAAGACAGAGTATTCTGGGTGCTTGATTACTCATCCCTCCCAGTACGGTATGAACTCAAGCCAGAACAGCTCGAAACGCTCGTAGCACTGTAAGATCAGTTCATGAGTCTTACTCCTACAGTGAGGCCAGAAATACTCAATGGACTGTGGAACAGATACTCAGATCACATATAGGCTATGTGGGGCCTCTGGCATAGCAGGTGCGCATCCCTGCTTTATTCAAAAATCCAACCCACTGAGCCTTACCCAGTGCACCCCGCACCCACCATTGTTCTCGTTCGGTTTTGGGATGCCCCGAAGACATGCTCTTTTTCTGTCCTGTCTTACACTCTACACTTTTGAAGCACAGACTTACTAGGAGCTTTACCTGTGCAGTCAGCTATTACTGTTGCATTTTGAACTGCTTTCTTCTGGGCTGTTTCACTTGAATTACAGACCTCAAAAAGACTCCTTCCCAAGACACATGCTTCCACACCTCAGCAGAGGCAAAGTGGCATCTACTTTGTGTGCAAGAACATGGCTGTACAAACAGAATTCATGTGAAAAGAGAGAATTGCACCTGCAGTTACGTGCCTGGTCTGCCTAAACACATGTGCTTACTGTCCCTACGTCTTTTTATACATCTACATTTGTCACAGGTATCATGCTTCTGCATATATTCACCACGTCCCTTTCCTCCCACCCCAATGCTGATGTGCTGCTCTGTACCTTGTCAAGTAGAGCATTCTGCCAGAGTCTGAACATCATCATGTACGTCCTGTCTCGAGCCCCAAAGGAAGTAAAAAAGTGCTGAATGGGAAGAGATGGAGAGAAAAATTAGTCCAGAAAAGGCCCAAAACAAGGAAGAAGAAGCAACAAGCCTGTTTGGATCACCTTCCGGCTACAGTTCACAGAAAGCCTGAGCAAGCCTCACAGCACAGCTGCTCAGTCCTTGGGCAGAGACTGAACATCACGGAGGCCTCACAGAGAGGCGCAGAGCCTCTTACCCAAGGGAGCAAGTCTGAGCACACAAACAGTTCTGTTAGAGATGTGCTACCACATAACGCAAATCTTCTACCTGGTCCCGCACCCCACACACAAGCTACACGTGCTCCAGACTCAGCCCAAGGTCTGCAGAAGCTCTGCACCCAGCCCTTTTCCCTTGGTGCTTCCTCCCATGCCCCAGGTAGCACAAGCAGTCAGTTTGGAAAAATCCCGCAAAACACATATATTCCCCAGCCCCTGACAGCCATACGACGCGGCCCCAGAGGCGGAGGCTTCCAGGATGTACCTTTTCAGTGTCAGTGCAAACTTGGATGGCATTAGGAATGAGCCGTGCTGTTTTTTCCTTGGTCATCGAGCAGATATCCTTCAAGCGAACTGTCAGCTACAGTCAGAGCCATGCAGAAAGGGGAAGGCAGAAAAAGAACACAGGTAGAGACACTAATGAGAAAGACAACAGAAAGGGTGCTTTTAAAGTAATGTCAGCAAATATGCTGACATAAAACACATGCTCAACGCAGCAGTGTGACAGCCTTACCAGTGTCTCCCAGCGGAAGATGTTGCTGTAAAAGCAGATCCAGTTTTCAGAGAGGTAGAGGCGGCCCTGCAGGAGAATGTCTCTTTGTAGCGCACATGAGTAATCTGTGGGTGGGCAACAGATGATAATTTAGATACACCAAAACCAGCAGACGGGACAGCCTATAGGTGAGGATTAAGCAGCAGCATCAAGAGGAGTAGCTACTCGACACAATCCTGCAGAAAGCCAAAGGCAGAGAGCCAGAAGCGACTGAGCCACGGCTGCTGCTCTGTCCACTAGGTTAGGACTCCTCTCGTGGGCACGTCACAGACAATCTCTCTCACTGACTGATGACCTTGCCTTATTAGCTGGTCGTTCTTTAGCATCCTATGTACTGTTTCTAGATTTTAATCTGTCTTTTCCTTTTCGCCTCCTAGTGCCATTGTTCATTTCTCTCCCAGTTTAAGCATCCTAAACAATTTCTATTCCTCTGCTAGGACATGCATCCGTCAACAGCACAAGACACGGTATGAGATCACCAGTTACATAAGATAAAAGAACAGATGCAATGCACTAGGCAGTCACTAATCAGCTGCAAGGCCAAAGCATAAATGGATATAGGAAGGGCAGTCATGTGTGAGTAGGAAGCATCGGGGATGTCAGAAAAAAGTGAAGCTCAGTAGTATGCATGTTGAGACATGCGACCCTGGCCAAATGAGGAAAGGGCTCAAACACTAACACACCATCAGGTCTAGGGGGGCTCTGCGGAGGAAAATATCCTCCTCAAATCACTGGAGAACAGAGCCATAGCTGATACAAATCAGCATTGCTCTCCCTGAAGCAAAAGGAATAAACCCTGTTAGAAATGGTGAGGAGGGGTTCCATCTGTGCACAGAAAGACACAATGGGCTTGTTCCTTGGTGGCAATCTCTTTGAAGAAGAAGAAAAAGCTGCATGCACATGTTCTGGATTGCCTCCCCAAACCATGGGCCAGCACAACGGAGCACTGCACCAAGGGGGCGACCTTACCTACGATGAGGCGCTCCGTGTCAGGAAGCTGTTTGAAGAGTTTCCTGAAATCTTCATTCCGTTGCTTGTAAGTTGGACTCAACACCTGCAAATAACAGAGAGCCTGTTAAAGAGAGGGGCAGGCATGAGTACAGAGAAATGGAGTGGGAAAACACGAACACCTTGGTCAGGAGAAGGGGGATCAGCTGCACTTACAAAGCATGAGGCTAGGAGCTCCCATCGCAGCAGACACACAGACAGGAGGATTTGGGATTTAGTGTGTTAAGGGAGAAGAGGAGAATCTGACTTGGAAGAGCAGAGAAGAAGGGCTACACCCAAATCTGCCAGGTAGCAAACCGAAACTGCGCGGAAGCTGTGACTGCAGGGGAAATCTCTTTTCCTGCAACCCCAGACTGTACACGGTACGACACATGCTCTGTTCGCAATGCATCGGTTAGCCGCCAGTCCCCAGCTCTCCCAGGAACAGTGCAGCAACCCCAGAAAATAGGCACTTTAGTACAGCTGCAACCCTGCCAGAGGAACTTTCACGATCACTGTCATCCAGAGCTCAGGAATAACGCAGTCATCCCCATTCCTCTCCCTGTCAAGTGCTCCACCTGGCAGTGAACACACAGCTACCCGCTGGGATAGTGAGAACACTTTTGTGGGGCTCAGAAGAGGCTCTCGCAGGGACTCAACCACGTTTTGCGCTTATTCTGGAGACACTTGGCCTCACGGAAGGCCTCAGAGAAAACGGTGTTGTTGGCTGGAGGGGGACCAGGAGCTGGCTTCTCTCTGGTGTTTACTAAACTATAATGTGACTCTGTCAACATTAGACCACCTCCTACATGCCATGCCCATGCTGACAGCTGCTCTTAATAGCCAGAACATCTTTCGAAGGCAGAGTTGACCAAAACAGAGGCAGCTGCAAATTGAGGAGGCCCGTAACTCCCATCGAATCTTCTTGTTCTTCCTCCCACAAGTGCAGGGGAGGCGAAACAACCTGGGGTACAGCCTCTTCCCTCCCTATCTCCATTTCCTCTCAACCACCCTCTCCTATCTCTTCCAGCTGCGCAATACACATGTCCCAACAGTGGGCACACCTCAGAGTATCCCAGCACACACCTCAGAGTATCCCAGCAAGGGCCCCAAAAATCAAAGTGATTATAGAAGGTAGCTTCTGTTTGAGAAGTGGTGTTGGTGAGGTCGCAGGGGTGAGAAGAATATGAAGGTTATCTAGCATTAGCCTTACAAAATTGTCACATGCTCTCAAATCAAAGAAGGAAACACAGACACCACCACCACCCCAAAAGCATTCCCTCTTCCTCACACCAATTCAATGAACTAGAAACAGAATTTTTAATATCAGCTCAGCACTTCACTTATTTGCTCCAGTCCTGTGAGCCCAAAGTGTCACACTTCTGAATAAAATCTGCTAACTAGCAGATGACAGAAATATGAATTTTACTTACCAAACTTCTAGTCTGAACATCTGGACAATATCTTGGCCAGAGATGGGCTCCAGCAAGAGCCCAAGCCCAAGATTTCCTGGGGCAAGCAGACGGGATGGGAAAGGAGAGGGGAATAGAGATTATCATCAGCTCTGAGCTTTGGATTCAATGCATTACAGCAACCCAACCTGGCAGTACAGTTTCCACGTGGAGGGGCGCTCCCCTCCCTTCCCTGCAGTAAGGGATGTTCTGACCTGTCTAAAACCTGTACTACAACAGATGCTTCCGCTTAGCATCAGAACTTCTGTTAGGGTGACAAACAGTTGAGTTTAGAGACACTCACAGCTGGAATTTCATCTGATCCACAGCTGATATTTTCTTCCGACAAGTCGACAAGCCCCTCCAGGTCCCACAGCAGACATGGCAGATCTTGATCCAGCACAAGCTCCCAGAGAGCCCCGCACTCCAGCAAGGAATCCATAGCGTTCCCTCAGCACTTGCACAGCTCCCCGTGTTCTCAGTCAAACTCTGATTTCCTGTTCCTGCTGTCACCGCTTCTTGTTTAGATTCAAAGTCGAAAGAGATACAGCAGCTTGGCAGGAGTTTACGTGCCTTCCCTTACTTTCCTGCTTGCATTCAGGTTGTCTGCCCTAGCGGTCTCTGTACATCTGAGAGAGGATTTGCCCTCCAGAGGTCTTTGAAAAAGCGGCACATTAGGGTAAGCCTGCTGGTGCGCAACCTTTGTGCTCTTCTGCTCGTGTCTCACCAGCTTCTTGCTGTGGGCATCCCTTAAAGGAGCACTGCAAAAATGCCGACAGCCTGAGCAGTCCCAGGCAGGTCTGTGCAAGGCATCTGCAACTCCCGGTCGAGGTCTGATGCCCAGGACTGCCAGAACTAGCAAACAAAGTATCTCCGACCGCCAGGACCCCACCAGACCAGCTGCAATTCACAGATCTAGCCGCGGTTTCCAGGACTGGACAGGACGGTAAACAGCTCAGAGACTTCAGCTGCTTTTTTTCCCCTCTGAAACCAGAAAAGCAGCTATTCTTCTTCCTTCAGTGCCTGCCTCAGGCTCTCCTCTCTAGTCCCTCTCTGCTCTGAAAGGCAGCTTCAGTCTTTGTTAACATTTCTCATGGAAGGAGCGGGTAGGGAAGATACGAAAATGACTCGCACATGCTTTAAGTTACTGTAGCTGGGTAATTCTGTCGGCCAATGCCCTGCAGTAACCCAGGCTCAGCCCTGCCTCCCAGCAGATGTTTCCTGTAATGGAAAGTTGCTGGACAGAGCGTGCTGGGGGAGGCGCAAGGGGAGTAAGGAGAGACCACTCTGAAGAATATAGCTATGAGAAACCAGCCATGTGAGACCCACACAACTACAAATCTTAAGGGCTCTGCTACTCTTACACATATCTCTGAGCACCCCCAAAAAGCATAGGTCTTTGTAGGTTTCGTTCATTAATCACATCACTTCGGAAATGAAGGGCAAGGGCTTCCTTCAGGCTCCAGCACATAAACTCCCTGCAGGTCCCAGGAAGATTGCTTGGAGCAGTGGAACTCCCTGTATCCCTCTGCTCCTAGTCCCTAGCCTCTCCATCTCTCCGCTCAAGTGTCAAAATGCACAGGTAAACGTCCACACCACAACACCAGTGCTGCTCAGCCGTGATGCTGAGTCTGTAGAAACTAGACACAAGTATGCTGAAGTAAAATCCTCATTATTCCTAACAAACTGGGCAGACAGATCTCAAGAAACCAAAACCAGGAAAACTCCAATCAAGCAACCAACCGAACCTCTGTAAAGTCACTGTTTATTCCAGGGCCAGTGACTGCAGTTTGCTCACTTAAAGGAAGAACTGTCAAGCGCTCTGTCTTCTCAGATGCACCACAGAAGGATTGCTGGTGCTAGACAGCACAACGGTCTCTCCATTTAGCCCTGTTAGAAAGCAGCAGTACATCCATCTGCTACCCCAAGATGAGAGGACAATAACTAAAACTTCTATAGCCTTGGAACGACAAAGAATTAGGGTTACAGACATCTGTGAGGTACCTGCATTGCTTTACTGAATGGCCCTCTTTGCTGGAAATTGCTTATGTGATTACTTCCAAAAAAAAAAAAACACCACACCACCAGGATGCTTCTGTCTACACAGCCACCCCACCTCCCTTTGCAGAGAGTCAGAGAATGGCACAAGCCATTGGAAGAGCTAACCCGGAGGTGGAGACAGCAAACATTAACTCTACTGCAAACAGAGAGAGACGGGACAGGATGGCACTGCAAAGGGTGGAGAGAAGAGGCTCCATGAGGACACTGGGGAGAAACGGGAGACACGGGAGACTCCCCATGGCAGGATCTCCCTGTTCATACACAAATGAGTCCTCTGAGAGGAAATTTAAAGCAACTGTTGCTGCGGAATGGGACAGGACAGGGAAGTCCAACAACACAAGAACTGAGAGCGGTATAGCCTCGTACAGCAAACAGCACAGAAAACAGGTGAGGAGTGATGGCAAGAGGCAGAGAGAAAAGGGGGAAGGAAAATCTTACTGGATTTGCATGACTGATGGACTTACTCTCTTTAGGGAAGATTTACTTTGTTTCTAGACAGAACAGGAAAAATACTGGAAAAGTACAGAGTACGTTCCCTGCTTGTGTGGGAGAGTTTAGACCCCACTGACAGCAGGACTGCTATGCTGATTGATGCCAGCAAAGAAACTGGCCACCTGTCCCACAGCATTTCTTCCAACCCCGGTCTGGTCTCTCGGGTTTTATGGCTTCTTTCCCCCCCACCCCCGCTCCTTTTAAAAGTGAATGAACAGCAAAGGAAGAAGCTTCAAAGTAACCACTGGCCATTTGGGGTGGGGAAAGTGGATTTGGGTTCATCATCACATGAGCTGACACCAAAAGCTCATTTTTAATTTAGTGTCTCTACACCACAGTAACTATGCCAGGCCTGGTAATCCATACACCTAAAATCATTGAAAATCTGAAGAGAACTGCCTATGAAAAATACCTGGAAGGTAATGAGTTAACATTGCTCCGTAAATATTCTGACAAAACGGTTACTGGAACTTAAAAGATGATTGCACTGATTTACAGAGAAAAAGGCTGTTTGTTCAATACCATGCTAACTCATCATCAGGCCTGGATTTTTGCAATAAACCCCGTCTACATGATTGCTGTTGCTGAGTGAGACTCAGGCTGCCACCCGTTGGAAAGCTGTTTCTGATGTTTTCCCTGAAATGATGCATATTTTCTCTCTGATTTTATAGGGAACATTTTACTCTCTTCAGCAGCTGAGTTTCCCCGTATCTACGAAGTCTCCAAGAGGGTACTGCAAGAGAAAAAGCACACCAAGACCAGCAAAGGCTGATTTCTTATGGTGTTCAGTCTTGACGTTGTACTTCAGAAGCGGCAAGCGTTGCTCAAAGGTCTCCACAAAGGAAGGCCCTTCGCAGCATCACAGTCTACGACGGATTCTCAGTCACCTCCTATCTCCTAGTGCACAGGCTTTTGCCTCAGTTTTCCCAAAGGAAAACCTAGGGCTCTCTCCTTTACGTGACTACCTACTTGCATTTAACTGGATTTATTTTTGAGATTGTCACCTCTTGCAAGCCAGGCTGAAAGTTGCCCTGTGTGCACGGCCTTTGTTTGCAGAACTGCAGGTGCAAGGCGCCTGTCCCACGCCGTGCAATGCTCAGTGCAGACTTTGCTCTCCCAAAGACAAGGGGGCAGAACTGCGCTCCTGTTAGTCATCTCAGACTTATAAGGACAGCAAATGTTTCTAGCGGTATTTAAAAACACCTGAAAGAGATAATTAGTGTCTTTTCACTGTACTGTGTTTTTTTCCCCACTAACCACTCTGGGGTTATCCTGCACATAGGTAGAGAGGGGGTGGTTCAGGTAAGTTATAGGGTGAAGCTGTAAGAGAAAAAAATTCAAGCATGGTTGCAAAATACAAGGCAGATGAAAGGAATGTGCATAAACTCGAAGGAAAGGAGTAGAGAGTAGGGCAGACCTTGGGATCTGAATAGTAAAATGAAAACCTCGTGGACAGATATAAATCTCACCTCTTCTCTGGTGTCAACTGTGTTTGTTCTAACTTTTCAAGATCATCTTATTCTTTTTTCTGGAAGTATGCTCTGTAGATTCTCCTGACGCCTGGTGTCTACCAGCACAGGAACTACATGAAGACATTTACAGAAGCAAGCCCTGCTATACAGTGGCAACTAGAAACACTGCAGAAAATTGGAGGCATACACCCTAGTTTAGGAACAGTCAGGGAAGTAGAAGGATTGACAGTCCATCTGAGCGAGAAGTAGACAGAAAAAACTATGGCAGACTTGCTAGGCTCAGTGCCTCAACTGTACACTGACCTCAAGACACAAAAACTGAGAGCTCCTCCATGCTCAGAAAGGGGGCCCTCCACCCAAAGCCCAGAGAGAAGAACAACAACAAAGGAGATAGCTTTTACCCCTGGCAGAAAAGTATCTCCAGTTTGTCTCTAATTTTAATGACGTCCACTGGGTGACAAATTCCTTCTACCAACTTGTGGTGTTCCTGCCACTCTCACACCCAGTGCAACCTCATCCTTCATGCCATCAGAGAAGTGAAACACAAATTTCCCACCTCTGTAAGCACATCAGGTCTACAGAGTAAGATGCAGCTCTGTTTCAGTAAATAAAATTACGGAGAGCATTTGTTTTTGAGGTCTATTAAAAAAATTAATTATTTGTAATATAATATATCAAATAACAGTAATTCAGCATGCAGACATACAAGTCCAAAGCAGACACGCAAACTGCATCCTGATGGCAAAGCCTACACAGCTGGGGCCTAAACCACAGCTGACCAACAAACTGAGTTTTATTTCATAAGAATAACAGTTCTTCTAAACCAGAGTCTCCAGGTCTGTGGTTCCTCACTAAATGCATGAGAAACACCTCATGGACCTTTTCTTTCCACTGCTAGTGAACTCGGGCAGCCCAGTGATGGTCTGCTCTTCCACCATGAGGACATGAACACAAAGCAAACCCCATCAGGTTAAGTATATTTATTCTCAAACATGGTGTTCTTTTCTAAATCTCACAGTGCACCTGGCCCAGTTCACATTTGTCCTCTGGAAAGCAAAGCAGAGAAAGCACACCAAGACCAAGAAAGAACAGCCCTGTCAAATCAGTCCATGACCTTGGCTTACCCCTTTTCTCCCACTTCTCAATCTGGCAGGGATGTCAATCCCAAAAAGCACTGGTAGGATCAAAAGGAGAAGACACAAGACAAGAGAAGTTGGTAGCATCACAAGGAAAAAGTAGAGAAAAAGGAATCCAGCAGAGGGAAAAGGAAGGGTTCCAACTAGCAAAGAGTGATACAGTGCTACAAGGACAGAAAGACCAGTTAAAAGCAGCAAAAAATGAAGTCATCTTAGAAAACTGTCATTCTGACCACTGATGCTCTGTGGCTCCCACATGCTCTCTGAGGCAAGGACTTTATTTTTGGTTTGTGTTTGTACAGTGCCTGGCACCCGGGGCTGCTGAACTGGCAGAAAGAACAATGTGGAGAGTGTCTGCTCTGAGCATAGTGAAGTTTGCATAAAATGAAAGTGGGGAAAAAGTGAGTAAAGGAAATTGTAAGGCTTTGTGAAGTAGTAGCTTCCACAGATTCATTTCTGAGCTGCTCTCAGTGGGGAAAAGCATAGAAGAATCAGAACGATCCAAATGCCAAAAAAATCCTGCCTGGAATGAGCTGGCAAAGAGGGAAACTATAACAAGGAGATGCATTAGCAAATTTTTAATAGTAATAACACCGCTTAGGAGGAATGACTGCCTTTCTGGAGTTTGCAGCCCGTTCATATTTCCACATTGCTGCTTTTATCTGGCCAGAACGTCTCTACTAACTAGAACATGGTTTTGTTTTGTTTTCTAAAGGAAAATAATTGGGGGGAAAACCACAAAAAATGCAGCCAGTGCTTACTCTCCGGATGTACTGTCTCTCATGCTGAAAATATATGGAGGAAAAACAAGAGAACAGAAAAATAAGATAGAGAGGACATGAAAACACAAGAGACCCATGGAAGCAGAACACAGCAGAGCATCATGCAGCAGGGTATGAAACTCAGCAGCTACAGTCAGAAGCAGCTCTTGCATAATAGCATAAGTCACCTTTAGCCGTGGCCACAGATTCACATATTTGCAGCAGCCTGGTTGGGCCTGTGCATCTGCCCGAACTGCCTCATTCCACCTTCCTTTATCTGCCACTTCTCTGCCTTTTTGCCCTACTGTGATTTATACTTCATTCTTAATGCCATTGCCTCTATGCTTCTCTCTGCTTCTGAGATCACTTCTTATCCTGTCCTTGCTACTATCCTGGTGCTGATTATATACAGCAAGTAAGTCAGTCTGCCTCCCACGCCTCTGTCAAATCTGACCACCCTGTATCAGCCAAAATCGCTGGTCCTAATGTCTTAGGCTGCAGGAAGGTAGGACCTGTTGCTGAACACAGAATGGCTTCTGTGTTTGCCTACAAAGGCACGGTACTGCTGGTATCTACTTTCGAGCATTCGAGGGATAGGGGTTCAACCGTGCAAAGGGGACACCGATTGTGGAAATCTGCACACCACCAGTTTTGTACTGCAAGCACTGCTACTCGTGCTTGCCGAACAAAAATAAGATCAAGGCAGAAGCAAAAGATGGTTCGTGTTTCTGTGTGGTCAATAGAAAATAATTCCTCTCTCGCCCCACACCACCCTGAGAGGTGCAAAGGGTTTGCATGGTGGCAGATCTGTTTGTCACCACATCAAGACCAACTCTGCTAGGAAACAGGAAGGTACAGGATGTGGAGATCACCAGAAGAGTGACTGAAAAGACAAAGCTTTTGCTCTCTGTCTCTGGCATCCTTTCCCTCGGGATGTCAGTCCTCCTTTGCCAGCTCTGAGCCGTTTCCATCTCCTCTTTTTGGAAACGGTCAGTATGCCCCAGTGCCACTACAAAGCGCCTTTGCACCTTCCCCCCCCGCCCAGGTACCCAGCCCATATTCACCCAGGGACAAGAGAAACTGGAGTACTTACATTATACCAACTCTGGCTTTTCTGTAAGGACAAAATAAAAGAGAAGCATCAGTTAGCACAGAGATCTTAGGATCAAAAAGCAAGATGGACAGAGAAACTAGGTCCAATCTGGTTTGTATAATTAGTGAAAGTGGGATTAAACAGAAGATTTCAATGGATTTCACAGTGCGGTCTAACACAGTTATTTCCAGCTACAAGAACAAAGAACAAATCCAGAAGCACGAGTCCATAATAGGAAACAGTTCAGGCTAACATGTGCATGTCCACATGCACGCACACGCGCACAAACTCACGGGCGCATGCTGCAATCACGTTTGCAGAACAGCAGCGCCCACTAGCAACAAGGAGCTAATCATAGTCACCGCCAGCCATTTCCTTCAGAGGCTTCATTCTTCCACGTCTGCTGGCTAGGTTGCAAAAATCACATTGCGTTGAACAGACCCTGTGCAAATGAGTCCTCGAAGAACTACCAGGAGGCAGGGAAACAATCTTACTCACAAAAGCCATCAGGCAAAACTTTCAATAGGATTTTAAATTTTAGAAGGGAGACACATACAGAGCCAGAAAAACTGATGAAGAAAATCACTAGAAAATCTAAGCGGGAAAAAAAAGGCTGAGATTTTTTCAGAATTTCGGTGCACAGTGTTTAGTATCATCTGCATATGTGATTTTTTTTTTTGTCCTTAATATGGCATTTCAGATGGTTTGAGAGGACAGGCCACATGTCACTGGAGCGTGTGAAAAAGCTAGCTCAGCTTGGAAAGCCACACTTGGCAATTTTCAGCTGGAGGTGAGATTCATCTGCACAGAGAGAGGAAGAAATAAGCTTCACACTCCCACTCCAGTCAGGCTGGCTTTCCAATGTCAGGGCGCTGAGCAGAAGTGACAGAAAGTGCAGGCAGTCCCCCATTTCAGGGTGGATCCACCTCAGGGCAATGAAGCCTGGGGGCACTGTAGCCTTTCACCACTACGGGTGGCCAGCTACAGTGCATCCTGCCAGGCACATTGTGTGTCAGCAGCCACACAGCTGTGCCCGTCCCCTTCTGCCAACCAGCAGCAGCATGTCTGCATTAGACTTGAGTCTAACAGACAAGGACAGAAGCAATATTTCACTGCATTTCTTTCTTTGAAGTCATCTTGCTTCTGACCTTGGACTGGGAGTATTTTTCACAGCTTTATACCCAGTCTGGAGTATGAAGGAAAACATACTGTTCTCCAACTTGTAACAGAGCCTGTGGAAGTTTCACTCAGAGAGTTAAATTCATGTTCACAGAAACACAGAAACTACCTGCGCTGGGGTAGCCCACTACAGGACCAACACCATACAGGATGTTTCCCATCGGAAAGTAAGCACAAAGTATTAATCAGATCAGACTGGACCACAGATTTCTACAAAGACACGGGGTTGCTGGCACTGCTTTTTCCGTAGACCTCCCTGTTTCCAGTTTCCTGTGCTCTCTGTATGCCACTCCAATAGACAACCTTACTGGCATCTGGATCTCACCCATGCAGCCAACATTTCTGAAGGATCCCTTGCCACCCTGGGCATTTCTGCCAGTTTCACGGCACTGGTCTCTAACAAAAAACCCCACAGGAACATAGTATATGCCACAGGCCAAAATACAAAAGTTTGACTTTAAAAAGAGGAACACTCATAAGGCCTTTCCCCAAATCCTGGGGAAAGGATATGAACTGAAGAACGGAATACACAGTATGGCTCATCCAGTAACCAGAGGAATCTCCTCTTACTTCCTACACTTTTCCATACTTGGCCATATCCTCCATTCATAAAGGGTCTGGTTAAAGCCATACTTCTCTGCAAGTAGGACACGGAAAAAGGTGTTATGCAATTCAGCCTACACTAAAAAAAAAAATTAAAAAAATCGGGGAATTAATCTTAATCCATGTACACACCACCTTGTCCTCAGGAGCACAGGGTCTAGGATGGAGTGATTTTCCTGCAGATTTGTTTTGCCATCTGTCTGCCTTAATGAGCAAAAGGCGTAACTCAGAAATTTCTGGGGAAAAAAAATTCATAATCAAACTATAATTGGCATGGAGAAAACAGAGACACTGCTGTCACTGTGTCTTCTAAATCAGGGTGCACATGTTGTGGTGTCAGCACACTGCAACAGGATTTCGTTCCCCTCTGCTACATTAATTGCAGTCACTCTTTCCCCCCCTCTCACATTTGAATTTCCCCAACCACTTCTCCTCTGTAAAGGAGCTCTGCAGCTCTTCCTTTCTTCAGCTCTTCCATGCAATTACACTGACATCCAAGCCTCATCTTTTGCCTCCACCAAGTGTTCTAAACATGAGAGGATTCCTTCCCCTGACCCCTATGTTTTGCAGGTAGAACACACTACAGAAAGTTCAAAGAGAAGGGAGGCTATCTGAGTCCTTAAATGTCTTCGAATTTATTTACCTTCTTTTTTTTAACTCACTGAGAGTCAGAGTATAGTGGTATGTGAACTGTGAAAATCAAGAGACAGTCTAATGGAGGGGAAAAAGAAAGAAAAAGGAAAAACATATTCTTACTTTGAGCAGGTTAAGTCTGTCATACTGGAAAAAGAAACCATAATTATTAGAACCGAAAAGAGAAAATAAATAAGTAACAGAGGAATGGAGTTGCACACAGAAGTGGAAAAGATGTCACTGATTTGCAGAGACGATGCTGTAGGAGCAGATACCAGAGTTCACAGTTACATGGTGGCTGAAACCAGGAGGAACTTACGAGAAGCTGAAGGTGAAAAACGGGGTATTTTCTCTGAGCCTTTAATTAATACAGTGTTGCCTCTAAATCTTCATGGGTTAATGATCTCCTATTTGAATATTCTGCTATGGAAGATTACAGCTTTACAGTGCAATGGAGATCACGCAGTCTGCTTAACCTGATGCCAAGAGAAGTTTCCAGCTTTAGCATTACTGGGCGCAGGATCACAACTCACTCCTACATGCTACTGCTTCCAGTGGAACAGAAAACTTTTTCCAAGTGAACAACATGTCATAGAGCTCTAGAAGTATCCCTAGGTCCATTTTACAACTGCGGAAACAGAGGCACCGAACCAGTGTGAGGGCAGAGCTTGGAACGGATTCCAAAGCTCTGCCTCCTGACCCGTGTACTTCCAAAACCTATGATATTCACCTGGCTGCTAAATGCCCATGGCCAAATACCTCAAAGAAATTGACAAAATTTATTCCCAAATCTTTCACCTCATTCCAAAACAATCAGAATTTCATGACCTACTACCTAAAGGCGGATTATACCACCCAATGGGAGGGGTAAATGACAAGACACAGCCAAACTCTTCTCATAATCGCACACTGAAAGGACAAGGTGCAACAGTCATAAGCTGCAGTAAGGGAAATTCTATTTGGATAGCAGGAAAATGCCGTTCACAACGAGGGGTTAAGCACTGGAGCAGGGGCTCGACGAGGCCATGGGATCTCCAGTCCTGGAAGTCTGCAAAATGTGGCTGGCCAAGGCTTTAGATCAACCTGATACAACCGCATCATCTCTGCTTTGATCAGGCACTTGACCTAGACATCTTCCGAGATTCCTTCCGACCTAAACTGTTCTACAGTCTCCAGGGCCTAAAATAAAAATTTATGTTTTCCCCTAACCTGATATTTATCTTCACCATTCATTATTAGCTACAGATAGTGGGAAGAATCTGAAGGCTTTGCAATGGAGAAGATATAACTTTTATCCTTGGGCAAGAGCAAAAGAGTTAAAAATACTTATTTCATTGTTGACTGCTAGTAAAAAGGCCTTTTTTGCCGAGTTCATAAAGCTGTTCCAGAAGCAGCAGTGTTTGCCAGTAAAAGCCTAAAGCTGACGCAGGCCTATGGGTGGTTCGGTCCATGTCATACTGGTGGACAGCATGGAAAAGCAAGCTCCAGGAAAGACTTCCTACGGATGTAATCCAGTGCTTAAAAACTCCTGGTGAAGTGCTCCCTCTGATGGCAACACTGCAGCACGACAATTAACACAACAGACAAAAAGAGGGCAAGGGACTTCAAGCAGATCTGTCAGCAATTATATAAACACAGCATCAAACTCATGGGCTCAAGCTGTTTCCTTTCATTAGCGAGACAAGTTGGAAAATTAGACCATTCTTCTTCCAGAAGAGGGGTGGGCAGAGGAGAAGAGGCTGAGAAAGGAGAAATAAAAATCTTTGTCCTTCAGTTCTTTGTTCCTAACCTCTCCCTGTCTTGAACAGATGCCATCCTCCTCTTGTGGAGACAGTCAGGGGGCTTGTCACACCTGAGATTCCTCACTTGTACCAGGGAAAGCCACCTTATGGAGCACAGAGAAGCGATTCAGCCTTCACACTGCTTTAGACTCGCCCTGTGCACAGACCACAGGTGAGCAGAGCAAGAGGCTCAGACGCAGGCTGGCAAGATCCCCTTCCCTCTCTGCATCAGCTTCCTCACAATGGAACTCATCCAAGGTCCGTTTCTCTCGTTACTCTAATTGTCTCAAAGTTGTTGGGTTTTTTCTCTCAGAAAAGCAAGGAGCTGGCTGCAAGCAAATCACAGTACCACTACACACACATTTTATGTATACATCGCTCTGTACCAATGTTCTTGCCGCCAGTCTCTCCTAACAAACCTCTACATAGCTTAGGCAAAGAGCCTCCAGCCTGCCACAGCCTAGCCATGACCTGTCCTGACCCACACACCTCTACTCACCAGCAATCCTTTCAGGACTCTCTGCTACTCCAGACCTGCATTTTCCATAGAACTTCTTTCACACCTGCCACAGTCCTCCTTTGTAGTTATCCAAGCTACAGTTACCAAGCACAAGACAATCTGTCTAAAAAGAGACATAAAGAAGCTTCCAGCAGACACCAGCAATCATGCAAGGTCAGGCTGGTTACAAGAGGCATTATGACCAAGGAAAAACATTAAGCCAGCATGATAGACTTCACTGTTCTCTGAGAACTTGCCTAGAATGAAATCTAAGGCATCAACTGGGGAAAGGCCAAGGCATTGATGTTGTGGATTATGAAGCCATCCAAGCCATTCTGGTTTTAACTTTACTTGTATACACGTGGAAATGCCAACAGCCTGGCACTTTGTGCAATAAGCATCCCATGTGCATTTCTGATTTTTACACTCTTCTGAGGGTAGCACAGAGATGTGAGATCAAATCTCATACGAGCTTATCTCCAATCCAAGCACCCACAGAGGGATCTTCTACTTACTACCTTTCAGAGCGAGCCCATGAATTCTCACAATTCATTTGGGACAGGTCTGTTCTAACAGGTTTAAGCTGGGTTCATTTGAAATCACTGATCTTTAATATTTACATCACACAGGCAAGCGTGCAAGGGCAGTCAGCTGAGATCACTGGCCGCAAAACTACTCTTCATCATAAACGGCAGGTAAGAAGTTGTGGAGCTCAGCTGTTGTTTCTGAAAGGCTTAAAGTAAGAAGGGAGGAAAGAGACACGAGTATGCTACTCTTCAGCCTACCAAAGCCAGCAGCTCACTTCAAGGGAGAGGGAAAGCAAACCTTAAAACAAAGGCTAAAATTAGTTGGAAGTAATTGAAGGAGTGTGATGAACAGGACAGTTCTCACACCATGTGAGCAAATATTAATGAGATGCCAGTGATATAAGTGAAACCAGCTTCCCAGCTACAGGCATTGGGCTGAGCTCTTGCTGACATTCTCGCAGCTGCACCAGGAGAATGCCTTACTGGGGTCACTGCTCACTACCATGGAGCAGGGGAAGGAGTTCTGAGTGATGAGACAATTCTACAGTGGGGGACAGGAGAGAAAAAAGAAGTCTTACTTTGGAGAGGCGCTTGTGTGACTTAATCGGAGAGAAAGCATGCAGGAATGAAAAGAGAGAAATTAAAGAAAGAAGAAAAATTACCTGGCAAATCAAGAGAAGGAAAACCCACAAACCCAAGAGAAAGCATTATATCTCTCCCCCTACCTTGAATTAAAGGCAAGCTTTAGTAGTCACCGTGTTTGGCAAAAATCGCACTCCCGTGGCCTTAAATCGCAGCACTGTACGGGCCAGGGCAACGCAATTCATCTCTGCAATTGCCCCTTACCAAGGACGCCACTTCCCTGACAGAGCATTCCCCAGTGTGGCTACAGACACGGTGTGCCCTGCCTGCAGCCTCCCACCTGCATGGCTTTCCTCTGGGAACAGACTGCAGGCACCACCACGCATGAGGGTGTTCTCCAGTCCTGCAGCCCCAGGGCGGTGTTTGTAGGTTACTCTGCGCACAGGAAGCAAGTCTGACCTCAAGGGCAACCTCGGAACTGACAGATCTCAAATGATTCATCTTGAAAAAACCCTTCGCCCCCTCGTTTGAGCTCACATAATCTCCCCCTTAGTGATGAGCGATCAGTTCAGCCCAGTGAATGTGGGCCAGTGAACCCTGTTTCCTCTACTGACAGTGACCACGAAGGGGAGTGGATGAAGACTTCTTGTGTGCGTGACACAGTCCAGCAATAAATCGGGCACAGATCTAACAACTCATTTCACACAAGCCGTAAGAGTTATGCCTGTGACACTGTGAAGTTACTCAGGCTGAAATACTTCACAAATCTGGAAAAACACAAGTGCTCCTGACAGCTAACTATCTTCTAACATACCACTGACATTAGGATTATAATCATAGGTTATGTTTGGCTCCCAAGGCCCTCGTGTATGTTTCACCAGGTCCCACAGCTCACAGAAAATCAAGAGTCCCCAAACCTGAAACCCCCTTCTTTAGTACAGCAAAGACAAGGCTGATAGTGTTTCTAATACAGTCAAAATACACAATACCTTTCTAGGGAAAGTATCATCTACCCCTGCCAAGATTTTCATGGAATTTGCCAGACAGTCATAATACTGCACCGACAGGAGGCAATGTGCAGAGGATTGGCAAACTGATTCTGTGCAACTTGAAGCTCGTCACAGGGTGTAAGACAGGACTGGAGAAATGCATGGGCCCTTCACAGGCTGTCTGCACAGAGCAACCTTTATTTGTTCCATGACCCTTCGTGATCCAGATGATAAAAAGAATTTGCAACAGCTGATTTTCAAGCTCTTTCTCAAAACCACAGAGCCTCCCAAGGAAACAGGCCCTTAACTGCAAAAAGATTAGCCTGCATAAGCCTTTATGGAACTGCAGTACAAACCATCAGCAACTCATGGACTCAGGCCACTGAAAGGATGACGGAGTTGTGCTGAAGTCTGACTTACGCAAATGGCTCTCGGTTAGAATTTTTAGAAGTGTGACAGGGGAAAAAGCGGGAAAGTTAGACAGAGAATAAAGGCACACGATGAAGCCAGCATATCGCATTAGAGAGTTTAGAACTGGGGACACATGCACATGTTGATCAAAAGTCATTTGCTCGCTCCTCACCTTGGAGTTCTTGGCCCCACTGCGGCCTAACTGAGAGGAACAGCTACGCTGTACACCCTGCTCCGGCGTGGAAGGGGATTTGTCTGACGAGTGGTCTGAGCCTTTTTCCACCATGGTTTCTCCCTGGGAGTCCTGCAGTGTCGGGGACCGGGAGCGTTTGCGCAGGATCGGGGAGCAGGCAGGCGTGCTGCGGTTTGAGTTACTGGCAGTACTGCAGAAAGAACGAAAGAGCAGGGTTAATAATCTTCAGCTCAAACAGAAAGCAACTGCACCCATGCCTTGAGGTGGAGCATTACCCACAGATTTCTCCACTAACACAGCGGACAAATCTGGCTTCCTGAAGCAATGCACCCAATGCCACATGTCCCCGGTAAAATTAGGCAGTAGACAGTTATCATTTACCAGTGGCAAAGGGAACTACAATGGTCTGCCAGTGTCTTTCCCCACCCACTCTTCAATTCCTCTGACCACAGATGAATGCCTACAAGAATGAACTCATTCTCTCCTGTCAGTTATGAGAGTTTAAACTGACGATCTGAGCTTAGAAAACCTAAACTTGTACTCATAAATGAGGGAGATGTCAGTGTGTTCTCGACGCAGTCCCACTCTGTCCCTCCTTTATTTTATTTCAGCAAGCGTAACTATTCTCAACAGGACGTACAAAAATGGAATCACATCTTTTAGGAAACACTCCATTAAAGATTGTCAAAAATGATGGGGCTCTGGGACGGGCGTCATGATGACAGACAATGCAGTCATGTTTTCCTGTTTCACATCATTCTTTCCCACCCCGGTTAGAGCAGAGCATGAAAATGTTTTGTTATAACATAAAAACTTTCAAGACTTCCTTTTTTTAAAAAAAAAAAAAGTTCCCCGTTCATAACAGGGAAAAGCAAGACCTTTAAGAGTTTTATGGAAATTATGAAACATTTCAGGGAATGGAACTTCTCATCCCATATCTTCAGCAAACGCCCTGACACCTAAATCAGAAAGTCAGTTACATACATATTTACACAGAACAGGAAAACTCAGATTTCCTCACTGTTCCTTCTCTTTTGATGCCTCTTCTTCCTGCCAGACCCTTCAAAATACCTCACGCTATATCCGTTTTTCCCTCCGTAACTCATTTCCTTCAGCAGTCAAATCTATTCATGGTTGGCCCAAACATCTTTGAGGCCTTTCCAGCTGGTCCTGTTCAACTCTGCAACCTGCAGGTTACAGTGGAACCTGGGCAGATCCAAGGATGACCTTTGTGCTAACCCTGCCATGCTGAGTTGTTACAGTACCCTGTTATCTTCTGAGCATTAGAAAGCAGACCACATCTGAGCGACAGAAGAGCAGGCAATAGAAAAAGGATGAGGGAATGACAACTGTAAGGGACTGAATTAAAGAAGCCAGTACAACCAAACTCTTCAGGGCTATAACTTAAGCCCAATTACATATAGCAAACTGAAGTTTGCGTCTCACAATGGGATGTAAAGTGAGGTAGTTAAAACGCATCGTTTCCTTTCTGAAAATCTAGAAAAGTTGAACACGTGCCTGATGTTTCATTAATTCTCAGATAAAAATCATATCTACTTCTTACCTCTGAAGATACCAAAAACATTTTACAAATGTTAGTTAGCAGATACAGGTAGATAAAGTAATACACTCCTCCAGTAGTTATCAGGTTTACTTTGGTTTGGTTTAGTACTGGATGAACTGGTCTCATAAATGATCGTCTATTTGCTCACCGCTTGTGTTAACACACAAACGATGAAAGTTTCCCTAAACAATTTGCAGAAAGCACACAGTAAAGTTGCCTATGCAAACATTAACAGAATCAAATTTCACACTCATATACCCAACGAGCTTGCAATTGGCAAGAACAGTAGCATGGCACTTTGCAGAAAACCCTTAAAAGATATTTTCAAGAATATAAAGTGTGGGAGTTCATAGAGATAATGAACAGGCTTGAAAAAATGGGTTTGAAAAATGTTCAGCAAGCAGGAAGAAAGATGGATTAAATTACAGACTCCGCTCTGCTGCCTATTTGTACTTCATAGACCGAGAATCATATAGATATTGAATAACAAAAAGGTGCATGTTCAAAAGCCACCTCACCCCTAAGTTAGCTCCAGTGGAAGATCAGCAGATTCTCCCCCTTAGGTTGTATCTTCACAGTTCAGACCTAACAACGGCACATCTCCCCAGTGAAATATGCCAACAGCATACTGTGTCCTTCCTCTCCCTGGTCAAGACACCGGAATACTGAATACTAACTACATGTACAGCACAACTGTAGCAATATTCATGCTTTAATCCCTCCAAATCATATTTGAAACCAAACAAAAGACTGAAGAAAAGATGATCTGCACCATTCTCCCCAGCAACATTGCCTGCAACAGTCTAGACATATCATGAAGTAAAATTATCAGGGTTTTTTTAGCTTGTTGAAATGTACAAAAGTATGAGGTTTCTTCACAGGCTTACAGCTGATCCAGTTAAAAGGGGTGTTTCACCTTTTCTGTCCCCCTGCTGCTACTTCTGGCTAAACTCCAGACGTACACACTTTTTTAGCAGCTCAGCATAGCTGCATCTAGTGTACCAATTGCAATCAGCAACTACGTGCATGTGCAGAAGGTGCTGTATAAATGGTACTAAGACTTCAAGTCTTAGTACTAGACTTCGCAACACTTCCAGAGTGGAAATGGTTTTGAATTGCCATTCCTATGGTGAAGAACTCTCAATTCTGAGGCTATATTGTTACTGCTTGTGCTGCGTTACTGCTTCTCTGGCATTACATCACATTTCCTAAATCTTGCCCCCAGCATGCTTGACTCAACATAAACCATTGGTTTACGTGAGAGGTCCCCAGAAATACAAGGCAAGAATTTGAAGGCAACGTTCCCGAGTCATGTCTCACTGCGCTAAATTTGATTGAACAGACATATTAGATATTCTTCTCCCAGCTCCACGAAACCTGAGTTTATCGTGCACAACCTCCTTCGCATTTTCAGTTCACGTGAGTTCATACTCACAAGTTTCACTTTGAGTTTCAGCTTCAAGCAACTCTAAAGACCAAGTCAAATTCAGTCAAGGTTCTGCTTGCTTTTGGGTTACAGTTATGAAGGAGCACTGAGGTTTTACTGCTTCTAAAGTAAAGCACAACATTACCAGTTCAAAACAAGGGTACAGCTGCACCGCATGCCTGTGAAACTCGGATAAAACCCACTATAAAGTTCGGTACTCTTTTACCCTATTGTAATCATATGAGAAATGAGACAAATTTTGCCTTTTGCAGACTGCATTAAATACATTAATTTGCAAATACATTAATTTGCTAATTTAATGCTCCAATATGCACACACTCGCATGCAGGCACAGAAGATCCATTCTCAGTTTTCACACTCTCGAGCACACGCATGCTCCAAAACTGGCTCAACACTCCTCGCACAGATAGTGCTAAGCAGTGTGCGGCTATAGAGGCCAATTCAAGCTAATCACCCAAGGTCTTACAAAGCTCCTCGGGTGGGTTTTTTCAGTCACGGCTGAGTAACTACTGCAGCTACACAGAAGCAGCATCAGCACTAACTAGCTTAAAGCTCGCACGCATGCATATGTCCAGGCTCAGTCCACACTACCGTACGTAGCCATACATTTTGGTGCCAGCTCTGCCAAGCGCAATCTCAAGCAGGCTCTGGCCTCCAAGTTTGTTTTCCAGTCACTTAGCATCTCTGGCATGCTTTAAAAAGTAAATCCACCCATACATATTGTGTTAGGTATGTATCACCTTTGCAGAGATACGGAAAAAAAGATGGCTTCGAGGGCGCCTTCTTTGGCTCTCCCTTCAGTCAGTGGCAGAGAGCTGACCAAACTCTGGAGGTCTGCATCCACGTCATACTATCTGATGACTGGGCAGTGCTGAATATTTCTCACGTGAAGGACTCCATGGGTGTGTGCATAACGAAGAACATGAAGAGTCTGTTAACTGAGCCTTTCATCTCTAGCACAGCAGGGATGGGCACAAAAAACGCACGCCTGCAGCTCCGTCCCGCTTGCGTCCCCTTGCCCTGAGCCCCACAAAACTCTCACTGCTCCTGCTCAGCCCCTTAAGTTTGAATCTGACCCAAGGCACAGCCATGACGAACGCTTTCTGCAGTTGCCATAGTGACGAATGCCTGCAATTGAACCAGGAATCAATGCCTGAAATGCCAAAATGGCTTGACCCACTTTGAAAAAAAAATAATAGTAATAAATAATGCTTTACAGACCTAATTGACCAGAGTGCATTCAGGGCCTCACATACCCCTGCAGTGTAGCCTTTAGTAGAAGCAACAGATTAAGTCAGGGACAGAACACAAACAAGCCCACCTAAGCGGCAGCCCCTTGCTCCTAGGTGAAAGCTCTGCATGGAGTACATGAAAGCACAGAAGGCAGAGTACGACTTCCTGGTTTATGTTCATACTGTGCCTAAGAGAAACACCTTGTCTTACGATTGGAGCTGCAGTAAAAATAACATGAGCAAGTGTGACACAGCTAGGAAGAGGCCAAACTCTGTTCAATCACATGGAGGCCAACCCTTGATAACTGGAGCAGCATAGTGAAGAACTGAGCTTTTCTTCACGTGGTGGAAAAAGAACAAACATTTGGCAATACACAGACAAGATACCCGGTCACACCCTACCCTGGATGCTCCACAGAGCAAGGATGCAAGGCAAGATGCAAAAAGGCCAAACTTCCTCCTCCAACAGAATATTTCCTGTAAAGATATGGACCAGCCAGTGAGCAGAGACTTCAGCAAGTAGTAGCTTTTGGGAGAGGCTACAGCTTGTACTCCACAAGCTAATCATGGGATTCTTACAGCTATACAGGAACCCTGAGGACTCTTTGCAATGCTGTAAAGGAGAACTCCACAAGAAACCTGACTTGCTCAAGACTCTTAAATAAATTCTCCATGAATGACATTCAAGCAGCCCTGAATTGACATGAAAGTCTGCCTATCCTACCACATCTTCTGAAATAAATCACTCTGCCTGCCACCACACCACAGCCATCCCTGGGCTTAAGACAAGCACCCTGCAACAGTTCTTTCCCAAATCCCGCAGGCCCCAATAGCCAGCAATCATCCCCCAGACACAATAGTTTGCAGAAGAGCAGTGTCACAGCACCTGCGGCTATGCTGTACAATAGCGGCTTGTTGTTCTCCTCTCAGGTAGTGATACACACAAATTAAGAAGGCGCGCAGCGAGTCCATTTGACTCTGCCAGTTGCAGGATGTGAATTAGAATTTAGCCAAAAGTAATAATTATGTTATGAAGAGCACCAAGGGATTTGTAAGAACGAGGGCAGCTCATCTAAACGAGTGGCAGCTTCAGGCACGCAATGCTCCCTACCTTCATTGTGATCACCAGCTTCTCGGACGGCAGAAACAGATCAATGACACTGTTTCCTGGAGCGTATTTCTAAAACCCTTGGAATTCCTGAGGAAAGTCCTTATCTGGAAAGCTGATCAGCATCCTCCAAATCTGCCACAGTTTTCTAAAGAATGTGTTTCACAAGCGTAAACCTGATGAAGTAGCTCACGTCTCCCTGCAGCCCATAGCACCTACCTGATAGTAAGCTCTTCAAGGCCCAAAGCTGGGGTTACCAACAGCTTTGCAAATGTTTGGCTTAATTCTGGAAAGTGCTGAGCACTATGTCCCCAAACCAGCAAAGAACTTAAGCACATATTTAACTCCGTATGTAGACCCACTAAAGTCTATGAGCTGTGCAAACAAAGTCAAGCCTCTGCTTCCATGTTTTCCTAAACAAGAATGAAGGAGATCCTCAAGCATAAAACAGAACTCTACTGATAAAGTCTTGAAAAGAGCAGAAAAATCTACAAGGTCAAGAAGGCACCTCAAGCGTGGCTGTAGTACAAAAAGAGTTAATTCTCCTCAGCAACAGCTAGTAAGGGGGTTAATTAGAAGCCTACAAAGATACTTTTTTGTGATACAGTCTGACATCAGTGGAAAAAGATGAGATTCAGAAACTCATTATGCAGTCTACCAAACAGCAAGCAGATGGTAACAACTTTTGGTCAGCACCAACCTACACTCACTTCAAACTGATAATTCGAGAATGAGAACTTCCATATATCCTCAAGCAATTCCCTAGGCTTGCCATTGCTCTACAAGCAGTAACTAAATGCTATACTTCTATTGCATCTCCCAGAAAAAAGACAAAAAAGAAAGCATTAAAATAAAAAGCAATGACACCGGCAGGGTTGTACATAAACTGATCGGTGTTTCATGACAAACTGCTTTAAAAAGAATACTGAGAATAGTATACTTCCTGCACGTTTTTTAAAGAACCATTTTTTAACAAAATACCCTTAGAATAATAGAATCTTGTCAAAGATTTACTCTGATTATTTTGACATCTCACAGAACGGTGTCCTCCTCCTATGACATTCAATAGCATATTTACACATTCATGAGATAAAATTAATGCAATTATTGTGCTTTGGGGGATTAGCAAATCACTGCACGCGTTAGGAAGGAATTTGCCTTCTGCCCATATACAGCACAGCAAGGTTGCTGAAATGTATTATTAACAATGTCATTGTCTTTCTCTGAATCATCCAACATGAGTTACCACTAGAGCCAGACTATCAACTCTGATGGACAAATGGTCTGATATCTTACAGAAACTCCCACTGTGCCGTGTTTGAAAAAATCTCTCCACCACTCCCTTCCTACTTGGAGTTCTTGCAAAAATCACAAGAAAATTTGGAAAATGCTTTCAAAATAGAACAAGACAGATCTTAACAATGCTGTCCAATAACACAACAGTCCTAATTTAGAAAGGACTGTTACTCTGCAGAGAAACAAGTGTTACAAATCTCACACTAAACCCCTCCATCGCTCACAAATTAATATAACTCCATTTGCTCCAAAAGAAGACAAACCCCATGGAACAAAGTATGATGTATAATACAATGAAATCTGGGAAGCAACAAAGGGGAAACAACACAAAATAAGAATTTCACATCCCTCTGAAGCTGACGGCATGTCTGTTTCAGACACAGACCCGACATGGTCACCTGCAGGTCACTCCGTCTATGGCTGTACTTCCAAAGGAGGAACAGATATGGGCTTTGTTCCCTCTCCTCCCCACCGCAGTGCCAATGATTCTTGTAAATAACTGCAAAAATTGCAATATCTGACACTGACTTCAAAATCATAGCGCCTGGAACCTGGGACAGAACAGAGCTCACAGCTCTTGGTTAAAAAGTAAATACAATAATGAACAACACTGTTAAGCCATCACTGATGTGAATAAAAGCTTGAAAACTTGACAGTTTAAAGAATAAAAATAAAATGAAAATACATCCGAGCATGTTTATTTTAAACCTCATTATTTCCAACCTAACATCAAAATCTTTCAATGGTTTGGAGACACAATCTTGCTGTCACACATCAATCCATGTGCATCTTTTCAAGGGAGAGCGAGAAAAATGCAACATAGCACTAAATAGCTAGCAACTACGATCCACGCTCATGTTTGCATGGGGACATAGGTGTGATACGACTTCTAGATTACCTCAAGAAGAGCACAAGCATTCTTCCTTTCTGCCCATCTCCTGCTACAACTTCAGAAAGGCTATGACAATTTCAGGACTTTGTCCCCAGCACAGGTAGCATCCTCCCAAATACATTCCAGTCTTGTGGCAGGGCTTTTATAAACCACAGATTAAACGTCTAATGAAGCCTCATACCACATCTCATCAGCGAGAAAACAAGGGTGGACAGGGATATTGTATATCTCAGGAGTAGAAGACAAAGCTAGAGCTTTACATCTTCCCACTCACTCCTGCTGCACATCAGCATCAGCTTCCATAGGTTAATAGAAGATGCTGTGATCTTCAAAGCTGGGATCAAATCAATTTCTTTTGCTCACCCCTTGATATTTCATCCCTTGACTGTCCTAAAAACAACAACGCAACAATTTCATGTCCCCTCACCCTGATATCCTCCATGCAATCGCTCTCCTCTGCTCTAACCATGCAGCAGCACCATCCAGTGGAAAGTTAAAAACAGGGAGGGCCAAGGGCTGCAGCCGATACTGGGAAGAGTCAGACACCCTCAGTGCAAGAGTCACATGCAGCCCTTTGTCCTGAGGACTTGGTTCAGCCTTGTCCCCCCACATGGCATATTCTCTCTAGCTCTATGCAGCTTTCTGGTTTTCAGTGATATGGGCAGTTGGGGGCTTCCCTTAGCAGAATGTTGGGCATCCGAAGTTATTGCACTGATGTAAAACACACCTCTGAGATTTGGCTTGAAGTTTCCTTCCATGCTAATGAGCCAAAATCACAAGCTCCGTCCTAAACCTATGGAGCTCTCCTGCAGATGAATGTGTCTTAATGAAGCAAGGAAACAGGAATACATCCTCTTTACTGAACCAGTGATTTCCATGATGGACAGGACAATGCTAGTCACCAGCAATCTAAGAAAAAGCAATTTTTAGTGAATGGGGATTCATCAGCTTCTCACTGCCTATAAACATGCACAGTGCAATGAGTCCTCATTTCCTACTGCTCTTCCCTGCCAAAAAAAAAAACTTTGGAGGACAGCCTGAAAAAGCAGCACAAAACAAATTCGGTCCCTTCCCATCACTACAAATATATAAACACAGAGAGGAATGCAAAGCAGAACCAAGACATCAGTGTGCATGCTCCGAGCCCTTTTAAGAGCAAGGGAGCACATGGGCAAACAAATACAGCCTATTTCTGCAGCAGCTCCAGCTGCCCTCCTGTGACGCATTGCCAGTTCATCCAACTTCAACCCCCTTCTGCCTCTCTTCATACACCCAGATGTTATGAGAGCAATAACTGCCCCTTCGGGGATGGGGGATGGGGGAGACAGTAGGCGTAAAGGGAAAAGGAGGAGGGGTGAGGGAATGAAAGCCGAAAAAAAACAATCAGATTTGCTCGTTGGTTGTTTCAAACAATCGAAAAGGCTGCTTTAGCAATTCCACTGCAGGAGAGGCAGGGCACGTGCATAGGGGAGGACAAGGAAAAAAGGAATCAGCCTGTGGAATTGAAAAGAAAAGAAGCATCTCTGCAACATGATGTCACGCTGTCTGCTTTCAAGTCCCCCAAACAGAAAGGAGCAGCAGCAGCAACCAACATGGACTCCAGATTTAATCTGCCTTGAAAGCGTATGTCTCAGATGGTAGATTTGCTCGGCAAACCTGTGCTGAGCATAGCACATACAGCCCTTAGGCTCCGTGTTTCACACATACAAGCATCCGTGCACGCGCATGCACACACATTCAGGGACTGCAGACAGCACATCGACACACAGAGGGGAGAGGAAGAGAGGCATCAGCAAAAGGAACAGGAGAGTAACACTAACCTGGTAGCCATTAGGGACCGTAGTGCAGCGCGGAGCAGCTAGGATTCATTCATTCATGCACTTGTGTGTGGTGGGGGGAGAGCGAGGGTGGGCCAGTGATGCGGTGGGAGGGTACTCACCTCCTGCACCATCTCAGAGCCCTTCCCGAAGGGGAAAGGGAGTAGGGAGTGCCTGGGGCTCCTCATGGGCACCCAGAGCCCCCTGTCTCAGCTGCCTTCCATACTGCTCGGGCTCCTGCCATGGCTCAGCCTCTCTTCTCCCCCTGCCCGGCTCTTTGTGATTATGCTTGCTTGTGCAGCTGGACTGAGCCCTGTGCGGCTCTCCCCCTCGCTGCCAGTTCTTTCACACGCGCTCCTGCACGCGCACACACACACGCACGCGTGCGCGCGCAGGCACGCAGCCTGTGGGCTGCCGCTTTACATAATGCAACCCCCTTAATGCCTTCATTACTCACGTCTGCCAGAGGAAACGGGCGGAGGCCGAGCTCCTGCGATTTTTCCCAAGGTCCCCCGATTCTATCTGTCACTTTTAGATGCTGGTCATAAAGTTTGGCAAAGCCTACAGGTTAAGATCCAACAGGTTGAAGAAATCATGTTCATCCTCCCTGTGTACACATTCGACTATTATTCACACATGTGGGAGAAAGTTTTGGAAGCTGTAAGCGTGTCAATACAAGAACAGTCAGGAAAATTGAACTCTAATTAACTGGTAAAGCGGATAATCTAAACTGAATTAAACACCGTGAGGACACACTCATTCAGATTTCAGGTGACCTCAATGCAATTTAGCTTACTTCATCTAGGAAGATAATTTGGTTTCATTTTTCATGCCTAACCATGTGTAAACAGGTCTAGGATTTTTAAAGAAACATTATCAAGCAAAGTTTACAACTCTACAGCTGTATCAGTACATGGTGTTTCTTTGGGGGACATACACACCACTGTATCCCTACACACCCGCTCACGGACACCTTCATGCCAGAACACGGAGAAGGGTTTCAGTCCCTCCCAAGGGCTCTCGCAGTACGCTGTAGATTACAGAGGCTGAAGGACGAAAAAGAAGAGAGTAAAACAACTGACTAGCTTGCACTTTTCCTTCCAGTATACGAAATCAGACCTCGTCTGTGTAATGAAATGGCGTAGAACTGATCTGGAACTGCTTCCTGTACTAACACCCTTGATTTTAAGCACAAGCATCCACGTGTGGAAGTAGGCTGGGTTATTCTAGGGCTTTAAATGTTAAATAACGCTTTAAATGTTAAATAACTTTCCAGGTTAAAGAAGCCCTAAAGAGTACCCCAAGGAGCTTCTGTACCAGTGTGGCTACAGTAGTTCAAAAATTTACAGCTTATATCACTTCTGTTCCTCAGCAGTCTCTCCAGTCTACACTCACATCACCCACCTTAGGTGTTTATTTTCAAAGTTCCCTGTGGTGTTAACCGAGCCAGGCAGGCTACTCCAGAATATGATTCAGAGTCTGACTCCAGCCAAATTTACATGCTGCGAATGGCCCCCCTCAGGGGTTTACCGCACCGATAACAGAAAGAGCTGTGCTTCAAGTGATGTAAATACTCATCACTCTGCCCTTCGCTCTCTTTTGTTGCATTCTACCCGTTCCATACACAGGGTTGACCATTTTCTCTTCTCTTTAGAATCAGTCGCAGCTTTTGGTGCTAATGTCCCAAAAGAGCATCCTTCCAAAAGGCTGATTATCCATCATTTCACTGTAATCAAAACCGGTGGGAGCAGGAGGTGCTCTGCTCTTAAGAATCAATGCACTGTACCAGCAGACTCATACCACTGTGCTCTTCAAATACTGCACGAGACTTTAAATTGAAAACACTATCACCATACAAGCGCCTTTATCAGGATAGTACAACAGTGCCATTACCTTTTCCTGTTACTCAAAGACTACACAGATGCACATGGCTTCACTGTGTATATGCTACTATTTTAAAAAATGCTTTGCTCCGTTAAGAGATCCATCAGCTTCATGTTAATTTTGTGACATTCTCCTTGTAACCAAGCTTCTTTCTTCACCTTCTCTGTTTAAAGTGCTGCAAATCAGCCGCATCTAAAACACATCAACTTTCACCCCAAACATAACCCTGGCACATAAAATCTAGTTTCATAAAAGCAAACCTGTTTTTTATTCCTCTAGTTCCATTAGCACACGTTTGTTCAGGTCGTGTTCTCAAGGTTCTCTCTGCAGTGATGGTAGAAACTTCCACTAAAATGAGGAAGTTTCTCATGCAATTACATGCTTACAAGTGTTGGAGATTTACAGAGTACCAAACAAAATGAATCCATAACACAATCACAAGAGCTGACAATAATATTTGCCACTTCATCCAGCAACGTCTGACTTCAGGCTTTAAACCTGCAAGTCCCCATAAGGCTGGAGCTTTCTACCTATGTGGAAACGCACCGTCTCTAACAGGGGAAGATGTAAAGCTTAGTAACAACTGGCAATGAAGAGTTACGGCAAACAATGTTAAGCAGTGTTTTGTGTTTTCCTGAATACTGTTCTGTACCTCAACCAGAATCAATTCAGGCAAGTCTTACGCCTCGCATTCAACAGCACTTAGCAGAGATATCTGAATGGTCCCATTTTGTTTTATAGTCTATGAATCTTTCAGTGTTTTTTTCTTATGGCATTCAAAGATGTACAAAAATCGTTGGGAGTGCGATTCTCAGCTTCTACAATTTTTGGTATGTTTTGTCTGAATAACTGTTAAGACATGAACAAGATACTATTTTTCAATGGTTACACGAGAGCTGCACTGACCCAAAGGCTCTGATGAAATTCAGTATAATGGCTATTTCAGATGTAGAACTATGGAGAAAATGCAACGGCTCAAAGCAGGTCAGGAAGTGCTAGGAGAGATTCAACACCTAAGACCCACCCACTCTTCAGACAGTCAGCAGAGAAGATGAATCAAGCAAAAGTTCTGCTTCCAAAAGCACTATAAGAGCAGTAGTAAAAATGCAAGACGTACTTAGAGAAAACCTTCTTAGGCTTATCTGGGATGGTGTGCAAAAGGCAAAATTACGTGTAATTTGAAAATTACGCAACACCTCAAATGCTTTACAAAATTTATCAGATCTGCAAAATTCAACCCAGAACTCTCAGAAGGACAAATACTCTTGTTACATTTCTGGGTCTTTGCAGCACCATTCATGTCACGATGAAGACACTTTGTTTCATGGCAAAAATACTCTGATAATACTGCACTGAGCAGAGGATCTTAAGGGGCCTTTCAGGAAGCTCTTCTAAGCGTAAAGCTACCAGTTCCTGTTTTGTTCAAGGGCTGCAGAATGCATTTTGTCAGCGGGGTTACTTGCACATATGTCTCTCAGCCCTTACCCTGGTACCGGTGTTAAAGAATCAAGACAAGCACTAGGGCATTATTTCATGTGTGAAGGACAGCTTTAGGAGGGCTTGACTGCTGAGCTATTCATGGCACGACACGGTCACACACCACAGCCTGAATACCACAGGTCTACCAAGCCCTACAGAAAGGTGAAATCATACATAAGGAGCACTCCCTCCAAGGATGCTCTAAGTCAGAGCATGCCTGTCTGTGGCAGGCTCCTCAGTGTTCATGCAGACAGCACGAGCCGTACCTTTACTGCCTGCTGGACTGAGTGGCAGGGCTGCTTTCTGCTCTGCGGTCTCAGATAGAGCCGTAACGCAAGCATACGCATACATATTGCATCTCACAGGTGAGAGGAAATGATGCACTCACTGTCCAAGTAATTCAATCAGCTGACAATAGATACACAGGAGACAGCCCAGTGCCTGAACACCCAGGCCTACAGAGCAACAAGTGGGTTTGCGATAAACTCTATATCCAGCTAGAGCAATCTTACTTTCCCTGTAAGCCACACCAGCGATATGGAAACAAACAGTAGTCTTTAAAAGTCTGCCTGCAAAATCTCATTGAGCACCTGGATTTGAAAACACATAAGGTTTCTCGTTTCCCCTTCCCCAGTAATTCTTTGTCCACTTTTAATATGATCTATTTTGAAAGCCTACAGCCATTGAGACAGTTATTCCCCAACATCTCTACTTTTCAGTCGAGTTCAGAACAGAACCAGGGGACTTTTAAACTTTCATAGTACTTCTGGCCTTGCCTTCAAAAAGACATATCAGAAATGTCAAGAAAGCATGTCCTCAGGGAGAACTGAGTGCAGTGCTACAACCTCAAGGTCTGCAAGTAGGATTAGCATTAGTGCGTAACTGATGCATCTGGATGGTAGTTAATATTTTGCACTGATTTAATAATTTTGCTCATACCACTGTTGGAGCACGGAAGCTGCTTTTCTCCTAGACATCCTCTTTAACTACGAATGTATGGACTCTGCTGTTGAATGCACAACATTGTACAGGCTGAGTTTTCCACCTGGGACATGTGGTCCTGTTTGCTAACCTCTGCTCAGACCAGGAAACATCCTTCCAGCCTCAAGCATACAAAATGGGTGCTACTCTTCAAACTCCACAGTCTTTTCACCCTATTAAGCGTTAAGGAGCATTGCCAAAACTCTTCCTTCTCCCTTGCAGAAAATGGGCTCCTAGACAGGTACCAGAACAAGCAGAAATCTTTTTAGAGTACTCCGACTTGACAACAGCATTTTCATGGAGCAAGACACAGTGGCTGCTAAGAGCGCATGGATTCCTACAGTAGTGGGGGATGGAGGAGGCAGGCAATCATGTGCTCAAAGGCATGGGGAGGAAGAGGGGGAGGAGAAGAACAAGGAGAGAGAGAACAAAGTGTCAACATCTTAACTGGGACACACAAAGAGCCAGTTCTTAGTAAGAACTTAATCCAGGATTAACAAGAGGTCAGCTACCTCTGCAAGGAGACTGCACTAAAAGGAGCTCATTAGCTCTCCTTAATTGCACAAAAGAAACCACACAGAATTAAAGACATTCACAAATTGCAGATCCCACCTCGCCTAGGAAACAGATCCCTACCTGTTGTCCTCAACACCACGCTCAAACAATCAGCACATGGAAAGCCAGAAGCAGGAAAGGTGAAATGATGTTAGGAAAGCCACTACAGGGAGACAGGCTCAGCATCAAGTGAAGTGCTCAAGTGAGAGCTGGAGCCTACATCACACACGACAAGCATTTTTAGCGTGGCCAGTATCTTTCTAGACAGTTTCTTCAGCAACCCTTGCCATGACATATGGAACTGCCCAAGATCCCTCTGGTAACTACAGCTATCACTTTCATAAACAGTATTATCCATGAGGATATTTAATGCACTTTTAGCCCTCTTTGATTCAGTGTGATCTCTGAAAATGAGAAGGAAGGACAGCACAGGGGGAATAGTCAATTTTTCTCTGTAGGCCCAGCTCTGCCCTGCAGATTGAGATCAACGGAGTCGCATCCCAGCACGGGTAGGCATTGCATCCTGGTCAGGGTAATGGACAGCACAAAGCAAATGCACCACGGATTACGGACAGGTAACAGTTCCCGGCCTGGAAAACACCGGTTCGGGATGATGCAGTGCAAAAGGCTGGCTGAGCTGACCTCCCACAAATTCTTTGTCTTGAATTTCTAATCACATATAACAAAGACACTTACATATCCTTAAGTCCCCTGCCAACTTCCACGTGTACTAAATCCATCTCTTTCTTCCTCTGAAACCGTTATATGTTCTGATCTAGCGCACTGTTGATAAACTGGTGAATATTTTACCCCAGAAGCACTTGCACCACACTGACAGATAATGTATACAGCAGTCAGCGTACTTGAAAATGAAGATTAACAAACACATCAATAACCCTAAGAGACATCTCTGAGATCAAGCACTAGTAAAAGTAACTCCTGTATTTATTCATTTTATAGCACCATGCTGAGGGCTCTGCAGCTTCTAGACAGACAAGGCCTTCACCCTGAGAAGCTCACAGTGCAAGACTTCAACTGTGCAGTGAAAGGCGTGAAGGCGAGAGGCTGCACTGATTTCAAACCCTACTGCAATCAAGGGAGCCACCTTGGACCACCAGGGTGCGAGTGCATCCCAGCTGCCAGATCAGTGCCCAGGTTAAGAGAAGATGAAGAGAAAAACCAAACAACAGGTTGACCAGGGGAAGACTATCATACACGCAAAAAACCCCCAACAGGAACAGGAGGTCACCCATTAATTACAGGTCCCTGGGGAATCATTACAGTACTTCCTCCATTATCTAGGTATTCTTCTTTTCTAATCCCTTCAGGGCAGAGTTAAATATCCTGCCGCTGTACTTTTAGTTACATTGCAAAGGTAGTCACTGGGCACAAGCAGCAGTAAACTTTCACCTGAAACCCAACACAAATAAATTACGTTCTTCGGATACCACTCTGAATATGAGAAAGCCACATCCCCCTCTGCTCCCAGTGACTGGGCAGCAACCCTCACATATGCTGTTCCCATACAAGCTCTGCACAAAGAGAATTCCCTGTCATCTGGATAAAGCTTCAATAGCTGCCACTGGAGAGAGCAAAACGCACATCGGCTGTTCTGTGCCAGGGGCTGGGCTACAGCCGATCTCCTGGTACAGATGTATGCCACTCCTTCAATCCCCTCCACCACCCCTGCACTGCCCATTCCATGCTGCACTAAGCTGGAACAGCTCAGACTTGTGATTTATGAAGAGAAGGAAGACAAAAACGGCACTAAATGGGTCGGATCTTTCTTTAGCACTGGCTGGTACGGTGTACGCTTCTATGTCATATAATACAGATACAGTTACGCCAGCATCTCCATTCCTCTGGACTGTTCCAACCTGTTTATCCCAACCACAAACAGCCTCCTAAAGCCTCTCCCCAAAGCACTACCCCAATTGCTACCTTCAGGCTCCTCCTAAGCCACCTCCAATTTTCAGTCCCAATACCCATTCACACACACTGGATTCATCCCCACTTTCACCGACTTTCTTAACCTTGCTTGACCCTTTCTTCCAGGATGGTCTCAGATCCCTGTAATCTTCTGCTCCGCTCACCCAGACACTCACTAATGACAATAAGCAGCTACTCAGTCTGGCCCCTACACCCACGAAGGCAGAACATAGCTCTGTAATACTCTTGCTCAGCATCATGCTTTCCACATCAACTTCGATTTCTCAGTCAAACCCTCTGTATCTCTGTCCCAGCCCTGCACTGCGTCAGGGCATCCTTCTCCTCAGGAACTGTCTGACCTCACAACACACACACAAGGACACAAAGGAACCTGCATCCACAGGAAGGAGTCCTCCTGCTTGCCTGGGAGATGAAAAATGAAGAGCAAAAAAGATTACATCGCCACCTGTTACCACATCGCATTTCCCAGGGCGCAGCTGCGTGTCTTCCCCGCTCCTCTGCTCTCCAATTCTGAAACCACCATTTAAACTGCAGACAGAAGCAATTCTGCTGGGGGAGAGATCATTAAACCATTCAAGAATCTTACTGCTCCGATGCATTTTATGCTCTCAAAAGTAGTTGACAAAAAGATTCCCCGCTCTGATAACAGCTTAGCATGGCCGAAACAAAGCCTTCTTTGCAACTTGCTACCCAGCTCTGGCATCTGAACTGGCTGCTGCCCACGAGAAAGAAAAGCACCCACTGTCTCTTTAAGAATGCCCTGTGGCCCACATCGCTAGAGCTCAGTTAACCCTGGCTGCTCCTCACTCCATTCACTGATGACAGCTATGACATTTCAGGACAACTTCTCCTGTTCTTCCCCATCTGTTCTGCTGCCCTGTTACAGCTTCTCCATTTTGTTGCACATCCCTGGCATCCCAAACATTTTTGCAGGGGCACTTTAGCAGAGCTTTATTAAATATCCCTGTACTCCTCACTGTAAAAACCACCAGGAGTACATTTGCAACAACAAAGGAGAAGAGCAGTCAGCATTGACATAAGCATCCCAATCACCTCTGAATTCAACTTCCTTACTCCCACAAAACACTACGCTATGACTACTTAGTCATTTCTACAGACATACTAACTCTTCATCTTGCTGCGCTAGAGGCACTATGCACCCTCTCTACACCGTATCAGACGCAACACAAACCATCTACTTCCCTGATACAACAGCAGGCAGCGCAGCGAGAGACAGGAGAAATATTTGTCTTCGACGCACGGGTATTTTCAAATATAAACTCTTTAAAAGGCCATCTTGTACAGAGAAGGTTATAAAGTGCAGAAGGTAATAATGTGACTCATTTTGAAAGCGTATAAAAACACATATACAAAAACCTGTCTCACAGGAAAAATAAACAGAGACTGTGACTGATTCTCTTCCGGGCAAAGCATGAAGAACACTATCCTACTACCGTCCTTGATTTTTTACCTATTCCAAACAGGCATAACGGAGGAAAAAGAAAGTCATGTCCAGCAATTAAAGAACTGAGAAAGCAAGAAAGCAGTGCAGCTCGACAGAGTGCAGGGTAAGAGCACAAAGCAAATTAGATTTGTTCTTGCAACGTGATATAGAAGCAAGAAAGACTAACGTGATGCAGAGCTGCATAGTCTGATCGATCACATCTCACGGAAGCCGATGAAATATTTGCTCTGTATGATCAGTTAATCTCTACCAGGAACTTCATTAGACGGATATCATATAACCAAAAAGATATTCTTAAACAGCAGTAAGTTCAAAGCAACAAAAACATCACAACATTCATGAGGCTCATTTATGAAAAGAAACTTGAAGGTTAAATAAAGTGAAGCCGTCAACAAATATTTGAAGAATGTAAATACCAAAGAAAAGCTGTATTAAAAGATTTTATAACAACAAGCAATGTGATTATATGAAATTGAGGGAAAAAACGAGGCTGCAGTCAAATCCTTGCAGTCAAGAGCATGAAAGAAGTGGTATATACCCATTCACTTGTCATGTTTATAAACAGCATTAGGTAACCATTAATAATGACGAAAGCGGGAATTCTCCTGCACTGGCAGGAGCATGGATCAATGCCTCAATTCCATGAAGTTTTTTTTCCGTGTCTAGTTCTGCTTTCCATAATTTTCCTAATAGGCAGCAGCCTAGTCCAACAACTTCTTGGTTACTGCTGCTCGCTAGCGATGCAAGACTCTTTAAAAGTTCGTATTTGGTTGGTAAGTGTAACAGCTATTTGAGCACTATGATTTAGAGAAATGTTTTGACTTGCTGCATTACTGTTCTCAAAACCTCCAAGTGAAACTTCTCCATATGATTCTGAGTTTTGTGAAGGACATCTTGCAAAGCAACATCTAAATCATCTGAAGTTCTTAATGTCGGCTGTGATCCTTGAAAGAACAAATGCTCTTACAACAATTATGGTATTTCCAAATATGAGCAAGACATAGGTTGCTTTGGGGCAATTATATGGTTGTGATTTTGGACAAGTCATCTAAGAGCAGTGTGGGGGATATGGCTGGCCGGTTTGCATTGCTGATTCTAGCTCTTACGCCTGTATAGTTAGCTCTCTTTAAAGAACTGTTTTAAGCTATAACATTTTTTGCTTACTTAAGTCAAGCTTCTAGTAGAGAAGTTTTCTAGTATACCGCTGTCAGTAAACACATTACAAGTAAACATACCTTTAATCTCTGTGTGCCTCGTGCAAAACAAGGCTAATGCCACTTGCTCCCTTTTACCCCTTGTCCATCTTGCCTGTTTAGGATGTAAGATCTTCAGTGGACAAACTGTCTCTGGAGGTGTGCATGAAAATCTCCTAGTACAGCAAAAGCCCTTCTTTTCAGAGCCTCTCTCACTATAAAACAACACAATCTTAGAAACAGATCCATTTCCAAAACCAGGTGTGCCATTACCTGACTTTCAAACAGAAATTTGGAAGACTCAATGGGGAGCCTATTCTTCCTGTTGAAAACATTTGAAAAATAATGTAACAGGTATTTGAAGCAACGATGTAGTTTTACTGCCTTGAAGCAGCCACTGAATACTGCCCAGATTCTCAAAGCTCCAGCCCCTAGACACATACCTTTTCTTTCACGGCCTACAGCTAAGCAACAGTTCGCCTCTCAAACCTCATTCCTAAAATGTACGTTAGATTGAAGGCTGCCACATGAGTACACCATTTCTTAATAGCTGACAGCTCTGAAACAAATAACAGTTTTGAGGGCTGCACAGCCGCAACCCAGTCTTCTCATGAGCAGAGGGCACTTCTTTCAGACCTCTATGGCTGCTTTATTTCTATTCCTACAAGGTCAGAAATACACCAAAATTACAGCTCTAGCTTTCCAACCAGCTTTCTAAAACGCCTCTGTCTCCAGTGCAAACCTTTTAATTCACAGCACTTCATTTGTCATCACTACAAAAATAAGGGATGAGACCTCGCAAATGATTTCTCTGGAATCCTCAGACCTTGCCATCTCTTCCTCCTGTCATTCAAACACAGGCTTGTTTGCTTAGGATTTCATTAAAAGAATGATTCTAGAGCACTGTTCTTACACTAAAGATAAACAAGTCGTCCTCCCTCCCTCCCCCCACAGCTAATTTAGTGCCTTATATTACATACACATATAGATATTTTTTTTCTGTTACCAGATCTTTGCTACTCCTGAATATCTACCTCCTTCTTCCTCCCCGAGCCTTTTTCATTCAACTCATTTTCTATTCCATTTTCCTTCTTCCAGTTCCAAGGCCTCAAATTAGGTGTGGTCAAGCCACAGTCTTCCAAACCTGGTATTCCAAGTGGTTTCAAAATGATTCAAAATATATACCCCAAATACATATATCCCTCTCCCACCACAAAAAAGAACAAAACAAACAAACAAAAAAAAACAACCACACAAAAAACCTCAAACAAATCCCTGCTTCTTTGCTCCTTTGCCATATGCATAGAGTGGCTGTGACATTGTCAAATGAGAACGACAGCATTTTACATCTCGTGTCAGTTGGAAAAAAGCAGAGCATCAACCCCCAGGTCACTTGGCTGTGACCACAGCGAGCCACAGAGCGCATTCGGTCCCGGAAAAATGGTTACAGAGAATAAACCACCGCACAGACCTAGAGTTGGCCAAATGGAAAACTTTCGTAAAGGAGAAGCTCAGAGAACACTCCACCATCTTGTATCCAGCACGTGGCTTTGCAAGAGCATACAGAAGTTACAGAAGGAAAAGAAAAGCTACTGATTTATGCGCAGAATTTGCTTTGGTCTCTCCATTTCCTGACTATTTTACACTGGGGTACTACTATTGCTATTATATCTCAATTAATACAATTTACTTTCACCAGACTCAAAATACTGACAGTAACAGTTACCATTCATAGCAAGTATCAATCAGAATAATAACGGTGGTCTGTCATTGAGATACACTTTCTAACCAGGCCTGAAATCAGAGGCATGCAAGGCAAGATTCAAACGTAAAAACAGCAGCTGCTTAATCAACCAAAGGAATACCACTGACAAGTTCAGAATAGAGAGCGAAGAAAAGTCCTGTTCCCAAGGGGAATTTCAGTTGGCAAATGCAATTAACCAAAAGGGATCTTGACCAGGACGTGGCGATTCTTGAATAACATACCACAGAGGCTTGGATGGCAAGATTTGGCTCTTTCAGACCTTGACCAGGCCCACTTGCTGAAGCAGAATAGCCCTGATCAAGCAGAAATTTTAAGTATGGGATTGTTTCCATTTAGTTCATTAGAACTACTAACACACACAGGGGGAATCATGTGCTTACAGATTGCGGAACACTGTTCAACACACCCCTTCTAACACTCATCACATGTAAATATCGAACTGCTTCAGTGAGAGGGAGCCCAAGGGAAGAAGGAAGAGAGGAATGATATCCCCTATTCTGCAGGCAGGGAAGCTGGGACAGAGGCAAGATTACGACACAACCAGTCAATGACAAATCCAGGCATAAACCTGGCCTCTTACGAATTCTAGCTCCGGTAGCCAGGACCTTGCTTCTCATTTGAAGAGACCAAGAAGTTAAACAGCACACAACGGTCTCAGCTCCACACTTAAGTTTTGAGAGAGAAAAAAAAAAAGTATCTGCCATATTTTATCCACAGGCTCTTCTTGACCGAATTTGACTCTTTTCATGCTTTTTCCTCCCGCATACGCGAGGAGAAGATTCTCCAGAGAAGCCTCACTGCAGCCTTATTCATCTTAAATTAAGACCCTGAGCAAGCAATGGCTGCAGAATTCCAGAACCATTCCAAGCAGTTTGCCCTTCACTTGACATTTGTGAGGCTGCTGAAGGACTAGAGAGAGTGCAAGGTGATTTTACCATCTGACAAGCAGAAAAGGCAATTTTAGAGCAAAACAAATGATTAGGATTCAATTAGCCAAAATAATCTGCAGCCCAAGGAGAGATCTGAAGGATAGATTCCGGGTGTTGGCAGCAAGCTCTGCAAAGTGCAGCATCTTCGTGGCATAAGTCAAAGAACTCTTAGAAATCTAGTTGCCCTCAGAGAGGTTTCAGTAAACACATATCTATTTGAGAACAAAATGACAGATGTTTATCCAATTTTAAATCAAAAATTGATACCAAAAGCATACCACATAACAAAAAAAAAACCACTACAGGAGTATTTTTGCCAGTCTATCATCACAAAGAGCTACAGTAAACCAAATCTCATATCAAGGGTTTCATAATGATTCAGTCAGTTTTTCTTCAAAGAGTCTCCTTCCACTGTAATTTTATATTTTTTACTTGTACTTTATTCCATATTACCACTGAAGGCATTAATTCAGTGTGGCAGTGTGCAGTCCAGGACAAAAACTGGTAATGAGCCGATCTTGGTTCTGTTTCTGACTCAGTTAGTGACTATGAATACACTCTGGCCGGTGAATTACATGCCAGATTTTTCCTTGACATTAATGCACTTCGATCACGCTCCTAACTGCTTACTGTCACCTCCCACTACTGAAAAGCCCAGATAAATTAGCACAAAACCCGCTGCTAACCACTTTGCTGTACCATGAAACCATTTACAAAATGAATCTACCAATACCGCTCGAAGTTGTTCTTCGAGTCACCTCACACAACATCATAACATTTCTTCCTGTTGAGAGAGAAAGGATAGAAACCGTACTGTACAGACAGAGGTTCAGTCAAATTGTCCAGAATATTCTGACGCAAGGAGAGACCAGAGACCTATTAATATGGTTTCCTCTTCCTACCGCATCGACAGCAAATGGGAACGTTCTGATTCCTAAGACCCATTTGCAAAATTTATAAGGAGCGAAAGCCTCTGCTTTCCAAAATGCTAGAGCCATATTTATATGTATGTGGGTCATCATTGACGGTTTTTAGTGGAGGATTATCAGCACCTATTTCTTCATTTTGAATAAAAAGCACAAAGAAGAAAGATGTAGATGCGCAAGAATCAATTAAGACAGAGGAGGAAAGAACACTGAAAGATCACATTTTAACCTGCAACTTGAAGGCTGAACAGCACAATACGCATAACAGCACAATTATGTAACTTCAACAGAACTATTTTGTCCGCCTTCTCCAAAAAATTGAAGAAGAATTGATTTGGAAATTCTTCTTTCATTTGCAATGCTATAGAACAAAGTTCACCTTCTCTGCAAATGGTAGCTCTTCAAGTCTCTGCAGTATTGATACGAAACTGAAAGCGATTTAAACAACATCATAGTTACGCTATGTAATTAAGGAGGCAAGAATCCCAAACACCCACGTTTGTCACTTTTCTGTATTACAGCAAGCACAAATTCTGTATAACTGAGGGAAGAACGCGTTCTTCCTGTCTCTTTTCCGCTAACCTGTTATTTTAGACTTCAGAGAAGTCGCAAGACTAGACTGTAAGGACAGAGCTACGTAGGGCTAGCGTGATAGCTTATGAACCCCATCCCTCCCCTCTTACGCACTTGTGGCCCTGAGACACTGAAAGAACCAACTGAAAGGGCAGGTGTCGTTAGCTTGGTCTAGTTACAAAGAGCTCATAAAGTCACAGCCTTACAGCACTCATAACTGAAACTGCCTAACGTAATCTTCACTGCCGCCTAACATCAAACAACTTCTAATTTTAGCTCTGCTGTTCTGTAACCCTACCTAGTTCCCATCCCACCCCCACAACTATATAATAGATCCTTCCTTCAGATAAGTAGGGTGTTGGAACATTGAGGGGTTTCTTCTCACCCACAGGCACTAGCAGAAAAATGAATTACAGGTTTATTTTTAGGTAGAGCCTTTGGCCCTTATTTTCTCTGTACGTTCCACGTAGCGGGTTCTGTGGCTCAGAAATATTCCAACCAACAAATCAGCACAAGCAATGCAGACAAAGCACAAAAGAAGGAAAATTAGATGAGCAGAGTTTTGTTCAGTATCCCATTTACGGGACGTCAAGTTCAGCTACCAGCTTGCTTGTGTTCCTGTGAGATTCTTCAGTCATTCGATTCTCATTTTTCATAAAAGATCCAAAATAGTACCCATCTATGCTGGATTACGAGCTCCCCAAAACTCCTAATAAGGGAGAATGCTAACAGCAAGCAGCACTGCCTGAGATTTCAGGGGAGGGAAAGCTTGCCTGCCCTGCTGCTGTAGCTTCTGGCTTTCTGATATTTAACGCCTGGGGCCTAGCTTATTACAGTCCCTAAGGATCTATGAGATAATGGTGATGTAAAACTGGAAGCAAAAGTTCTTTCTCATAATACCATGTCAAAACATAAAGACGTACACAACAGTATTCAAATACTGCACTGTGACATAGAGATGACCTGTTAAAGCAAGATACTAGGCTCCAGTGAGACAAATTGTTGCCATGTGATAACAACCTACTAGGGGACTGCAGCATCATTTCTGATTCCAAGATGTTGTACCATAACAGTATGATGCTGTGCTGGTACATCAGGACCTTGTATCATGATACAATGCAGTCACATTTTGATGTCAAAAAGCTATGACAGTTATACATCAGGGTTCTGCTGTACCGCAGTGTACTGTGACCACCTAATGACTCCACAGTATGCAGCTACGCTGTGATATGATACCAGATGGTGATGAGATCATTTTAGGCACAATTAGGTGGCATACTGCAAAAATGCATGACATCGTATTAGAGATCAGCATGCTATCTTGTACCAAAACAAGCTTGCACTGAGAACGAGAGGTGGCCAGAGGTTCCCTGTGGTGATAAAATACACTGTGTTACCTTGTGCAATCTAACAGCGCGAAATGAATGGGTGGTCTAAAAACAGGCAAGAGCAAGTCCTCTTCCTAACAGTCAGAGAGGGCTGCTCCTGCTGACAGCATTCTGTCCCTGTGCTACTGCCCTTCCTGGTACAGAAAGAAATCATGTGTCTTTCTGAGAACCGCTCCATAAGGAAATCTGCATTAACCCCAGCAGTGCCATCTAGAACTGGAATCCCCACTTCTACAGCAAGGACCACAAGATCTGTTTGTATACCCCACGATTGATGTGTTTTTTTTCTTTAGACAAATACTAATCCTGTAAAGCCATTTCATTGCAAATACTGGAGGCTGTAAAACTCACATTAAGGTACCCCAAACAAGTCTGACAAGCAGCAAAGAGCAGGGAACTCTGTATTCTACGCTTCGATCTATGCTCCTCTAGAGCCGTACCAATCAGTCCAGTAGCAGCAAACACATATACTTAGGTGAAACGAGACTTGAAATAATATCCTTAAATAACCCTTCTATGCCTGGGTGTTGCAGCACCGTCAAATAAATAAAACTGCCTGTAAACGTCCCAGAGGAGCAACAGAGTAACTGCTGCAAAGATCCAAAATACTGTATACTTTTACTAAATAAGGCAAGCAATCAGAATATTTGAGCTGTTTCTCTTCTGGATTCAGAGAAAGATAAGGGGGGATGCCGAAGGGATAGCTCCAGCAGGGCTTGGTTAACACTCTCCAAGTGTTTCCAAGAGAGCCAGCGGAGCTGATCAGGACCTTCACCACACTCCCCATCAGAACACACGCACCCAGGACTGTACAGTGCCCGTGGGACTGTGCCAGGGAGACAGAGAGAAGAGCGTCACCTACTGAAACCCGTCAGCATTTCATCCAGCACCCAAGTAATCTTCTTAGGTCTCCCATCCAGCTCCTGAATCTACCAGCCTCACTTGCTCAGCTCTGAAGTCCGACAAAATTAACACGCTAGCTTCAACATTAATCACTGCAAATGCTGTGATAGAACTGGGTATGCAAAAGCACTCTGATTACACAGTCAACAAAAACGTCCAGCGACGCGCATGGATAGGTACAGAAAAGAATGCAGTGGAGTGCCATGTTATTGCAGATACGCATGATCACGGCATTTATAACACATGCTTTGCCTTCCCAGTAGTACACTAAGCTATTATGCAACTCATCAGCCCAACTGCATACCACGTAAAGCAGCAAATCAGTACAAGATCTAGGCTTTCTTTAAAAAAGAAAAAAAAAATTAAGATTTTCAAATGCTAATAGTTACATCATTTGTACAGTCTATATTACCCATGGCTACGTGCACATTGGAAAATTTCAAAGGCTCTCAGCGTAATGAAATAAAAGACAAAATTACAGAAATTAGAAAAAGAGATGACCTATTGAGTCATCCCTGGCTCTAGTCTGTCCCCTGGGGCCCAGTACAAGATGCTTCCTAGTGCTGTGTTGTACTGCTTTTATTTTTTACACAGAAAAAAAAACTAAGAAGCAACAATAAATAAAACAACAGATGAGAAATAACTTCACTGTTTTTGCGCACTTTACAGGCAAGGATCTCAAAGCACTAAATTCATACTGATGCAAAACAGCACGCTTAAGAGACAGGGTGTTATTTCTATGATTGCTTCCTTTTTCATTACAGAGAAAAAGGATTAAGCAAAAGAAACAGGCCTTCGCATTGCTCATGTCATTCACTTTGCAGTTTCAATCCAAATTACAAACTCACATTCTGCTGTTAACTATGGGACAGTTCCCATCTGATAAGGTTCTGATTAAATCAACTTCATCACAATAATTCAAAGACTGTTTATTCCCACCAAGTAGTTCTGATATACCAGAGATTTATAGTAGTTGTCACATGCTCAAGATTTTCTATAAATCTTTGTTGGTCAAGCTTATATACAGATATATATACAATTACACCTATGTAAATTACATATGTACGTATTTACCCACCCATGTAAAATACAAACATGACCAACAAAAATATTCACGCGCAAATACTTTAGAGGCGCAGACAGCTGTGCTGACAGACTTTCACTCACACGGCGTTTCCTTTCGCTGCCCCCCTGTCCAAACGCGGAGAGTTTCCCCCCAGGCGTTACTGCTGAGCGCCGCGGCCGCCTCCCGGAAGCCGCTCGCCCCCCCCAGCCCCTGCAGACGGCCGCAGGCTCCAGCCCTCCCCCGCCGTCCCTCGGCAGGCACCGCGCGCGCCCATTGTCCCTCAGGCACAGGGTCCGCGAGCCCGGCCGCGCAGGTGCGCGGGCGCGACGCGCGCGCGCGCACGGATGCCAATTCATGCCCAAGCACGGCGAAAGCCGGGGAGAGAAGGAGAAGGGGCGGCGGCAGCGGGGAGGAAGACGCAGCCGGAGCGGAGGGAGGCTCCCGGCATCGCGGTCCCGTGGCAGGAACGGCCCGCCGCCGCATCCCCCGCAGCGCGCACCCACGGCCCCTCGGCGGTGCCGCAGCGGCCCCAGCTCTGCGGCGCAGGCACCGGCCAACTTAGCGGAGCGCATCTCCCCCCCCCCC
>Ga0065711_1000677_pt1 | contig 58132 bp, 29 predicted proteins | sample Hoacrofraction12_FD_59098 | JGI IMG/M metagenome (GOLD analysis project Ga0065711, IMG submission 59098) | Hoatzin crop microbial communities from Cojedes, Venezuela - Epithelial fraction 12 v2 (version 2) | ecosystem: Host-associated > Birds > Digestive system > Esophagus > Crop | place... | reverse complement strand
ATTGCTGTTTCCTGCCACAGTACTGTTTTCACTTCGAGATGCAGCTCTGCACCAATCACAACGAGTTGCAGTAGTTTTGCCTATATATGGGTTGGGGTTTTAACCATTCAGATGCTGTAATAGTTTTACTATATAAACCTTGTTTTGCTGACTAATAAAGGTGTACGATCATACTCATATTGGGGTCACATCGTTACAACGGTCCATTACCCACGCCTACAGTTTTTGTTTTTCAGTTGAGTATGTCAGAGTTACTACCCATAAACAAAAGAGAAAAAAAATGGAAACTGGCGTAAACATTCTCTTATTTGTAAAGAAAAGATGGAAACTGCATCACTCAGATAAAGTGGATGAACACCCGATGAATCATCAGGGAATGGGGAAAAGTAAGAAATATAGAGCCAGAGAATCTCAGGCGAAGATAAAGATGGAAGTAGCAGAAGAAAGCAGAGTCATGTTAAGGAGAAACTGTTGAGATAGCGGGAGTTGAGAAAACAGCATAGAGATAGAGGATGTGGAAAATGGCTACAGAATTAAATAGAATAAATAAGATACAAAACAGAGAAATAAAAATAAAGAAAGAAAACTGAAGACTTGCATTACTTAGTAAAAAGAAATACACTGAAGTCAGATTTTCAGCTCTATTTCTCACTCCTTTTTACTGCCTCAGCAATACAGGGTAGCTATAAATTTGCTACAAGTTACCAAGTATGAATCCATCCTGTGATGATTTTCCACTGGCATCTATTTCATATATGTGAGGGAGAAGCTTCCACACTGTAGTGCAGTGAATAAAGATCCAGGCAGATGCAGAGTTGAGACATCATAGTTGTCTCTATGACATTACCCTTTCCTTCTCCTGAATAATACACATAATGTGATATGGGAGAAGAACTGAGTAATTTTGTTTGTATTTGACATTTATTTTCCATTTGGAGAACGTTTAATTAAATCTAGACTTTTGACAGTATTAAAAAGACTGAGGGGGAAAAAAAAGGAGGAGAATACAATAAAGATGGAAAAGCAGCTCAAAAGCTTCAGAGAGCTGGGCTTGGTCAGAGAAGAGGGCTAGGAAAGAAGACCAACTCTTCAGACGACTTTTCCATCCCAGCAGGAGCTACTGCTCAAACACCCTCCTCCATTTCAAGCTGACAGCAGCCTGCCTAACTTTCCAAGTCTCCTGTATAAACAAAGTGAGCAGCACAGACAGGGCTTGTTTGTTGCTCCAGGAGATCTGGTGATTCAGCATACACCCAGGTGGAGCAAGCACTTGTTCTATAGGAAGCCCTGCCACAGCAGGAAAAGGGTAAGAAATGGCAGTACTCACCTTATCTAACTGTGGATGTATAAACATAAACCATTTTGGTTTGAACATTAAATTTTAATCTGCTCTGTGGGAAACTTCCCCTCACTGTCAAAAAAGAAACACAGGCACTTCTAAGAGGACAACTCATATCACTTATCCTAGATATCTATCTTATAATGAGATGAGTTGCTTTCTGGGGATACCTGCTTTTCCTTCCTGATTTTAAAGGAAGCCTTGGATAACTAACTCATTAAGACACCCTTTGTTTTTTGACCCTGAAGGGAGGTGAAAGGACTCGTAGAGCAATACTACATGTTTTTAATTCACATTGAAACTTCATGAAAAGCACAATAACTTTTTACTAATATGAAGACACAATTTTTTATTGCAGCACATTTTGAAACTGGGCTATGCTTAATGCTAAATCTTCATGAAGCCTCAAAATTCATAAAGAAATCAAAAAATACATTTTGTTTTCTATGGTATCAAAGTGGTTGACTTACAACAGTGAGCAAAATTTAAAGACCTGTCCACCCTTAAATAAATTCGAATGAATCAATTTTCGGAGGTAAGTAACCCTGGAGGAAAAAGCAAGAAAAATCAAGGCAACCAGCAATTCTGTGATGCCATGTCCTCAACATAATTTTGTAAGGTCAGGATTTTTCAAGGATGCCTGCAGTATACACAGTTCCACCGGACAGAAAGTGTTACTTACAAAGATAAAGTAGCGGTGGAAGAAAAAAGACAAGCCTATCCATGTCATGCTGAGGTGGACTGGAAAGAAAGACACCGAGGGAGGAGTTATGTGCAGGTTTTGCAATTAGGGTTGTTCCCACAACTTGTAGACCAGAGGGCAGATTGAATAATTTCACTTATTCAGTATGAAAGTTTTGCTCTCATTTGATGGGGAGGGTGGGGAGAAAGAGAGTGGTATAGATTTCACTACATGTGGCTGCATAAGTGAAGTGCATACCACTTTTGAAAATTGTGGCCATTTGTTTTTACCTAGACTCTAAGAAATATCATATACCTTTCTTTCCATTCCATAAATTTCCATTTACTTCACTTGTGGATATCTATAAATTATATTCCATAGAAATATTGCTCACCAGTGTCCACACTAGCAATTGGAGATTAATTACATTTTGAAGTTCTGGGTTTAATCAAGAAAAAAAGAACTAAATAAAAACTAGACTCTACAATTTCTTCAAATATGAAAAGAGGCATTAAAAGATGAACACAAAGCTATTTCCATTTTCCTGTTCTGTCACCGAAATGGCATTTCTTTCCATTCTCTATGGTCTATCACTGTTAGTATCTGCCACATTTATTACAAAGGAATGGTAGAGAGGTTGAGATTAAGATCCCAGTTCCTGAAAGACTAAGAGAGCCCCCACCAAGGTTATATGAAAATGAGTGCACACAGCACTGGAAATTAGGGAACTCCAATTGTTGCCCTGAACTTCTGAAGAGCTTATCTTTGCTGCAGGTTGATATACTGCATGCTTCCAGATGAGACAGGAGTTTTGTCATTGGGACATAAAACCCCCCAAATTCTTAGTTGTTGGTTAATTTATGTGAAGTTGTGGTAAGCACTAGACAAACGTAAAGCCTGGAGTCCAGCATAGGTAAAGGACACCAACTAGTGTTTGTAATGGTATGCCTTTTTAAATGAAGGATGTGCCACTATGTTTCTTCTTAAGATGTTTGAAATAGATAAAGATTTTTTTTATAACAAATGAAGTTTTGTACATGTATAGATCCTAAATTACTCATATTCATGGAAGTGTCTGAAGTGCTTGGTTAGGTAAATTAGCAGAGCTCAGTAAATCAGTACCAATATAATAGCCACTAAGTTCCTTGACCTTTTGTAACCAAAATTGAAAGGATATATTTGTATATTAAGAAAAATAGTTTTACAGTGCATGTCTGAGTTATTCTCATAATTTCCTTATTTTACAAGTGGGAAAACTGATTGTCTGGACAATTAGTAAGATTTCCCATAGCAGAAATACAGTCAGGCATCTAAGTCCCATTTAAAGTGAACAAGAGGCAGTAAGCCAAAGTTTTCCTTTACATTGAAATTTAGCTTTGCATGATTTGCTGGGAATCACACGGGAAGTTGTGGAAGCATCTGCTGAATAAACTGTTCATCTTTCCTCATAGTCCTCATCTCAGCCACAAGAGAATCCTTTGTGTACCTTTGCACCTGACTGGGATACTGTTCCAGAAGTTCTATGTAGGTTTATTTAAACTCAATACAGAGTTGATTATAAGCTATCATTAACTGGGTGAAGAGGGATAAAATATTTAGTGAAGCAACGATGCATCACATCTACCACAAAACTCTTTTAAGTATTGAAGACTAGGTGTTCACCCCTTACCTTTTGTCCGGTTATGTAAAAAATTGAGTACTGTTATCTTGGCAAAGAGCAAAAGGTATCAGGGTTTTTTTTTATATTCTTTAAATATCTAACTAAAATCCTGACTTCTCCTTTTACAGTAATTACTTTTTAACTTCCTTACCTGTGCATCAAAAGGATGTGGATAACTTGACTACAACCCCTCCACCTTCTTCTTATCATTTTTGCAAAAAATAATGTTTTGCAAGTTGAAATGTTTGACGTCTCTCACAGGAAATAGTGCACTTATTTTGACAGTGTTATATATAACATGTCTTCTCCACTAGGCAAACTGTCTGAAAGGGAAAACAGAAGTAACAGCACATTGGCTTTCGTGTTTGTTGCTATGGCTAAACTGCATAGAAACAAGAAGTAGGACACTTGCTTTTATTCAGGAAAAAAAGTGAAAATTTAGACTTCCACGTCAAGTTCTTAACACATGCACAGAGAGCAAAACCTCATATCCAGATAATGACCTCACGTGTTATTCATACTTTTCAACGAGTGAGATAGATGGACCCTAGCATTGTAGAAGGTTAATCAAGCAAAAGGTAAATTAAGTATAACTTGTCACTGGGAAATGCTTCTTTATATGAATTAAGAAACTATTTTTATACAGTGAAAGAAAGAAACAGAAGAGGAGAGGCTGGTGATGTGATATGGAAATAAGAGAAATAAAGCAAAGGACAAATTCTATTGACAACCCAAATTTCTAGCTGTTTACCACGCATCTTACAAGGGATGAGCCTTTCCAGAGAGTTTCACAGAGCATGGGAATGATCAGGATATATTTTGCAGTTCAGGTTATTTCTTTCTCTCTTCAAGATTACTTCTTATGATCTACTTCTAATTGTTTGGGGGGGGCTGTTTGGACAGTTTTTGGTTTTTTTTTTTCCTCCAAAACTTTATGTGAGGGCTTTTCCAAGATTTCCTGTTCTATGTTCTGAATGAAATTCAACTTCTGTAACATGTTTAATAAGAACTGCTAGAGAACTAGTGATTGGAAGTAAGACAGTAAAGATTCAAGTGTTTTTTCAGTTCTTTTCCATTACTGCTTTGAAAGAAATGCAGAGCAGAGCCAGTTCAGAAAAAAATAAGGATCAAAGTAAATTGTTATTCATACCTCCTATTTAAAATGTTGGCATCTCAAGTTTCCATAAGGCAACTTCACAGTCGCAGATTAATCCAGTCATAGGATATCTGGACTGCAGACTATAATTAAGCATTGCTTTAGCATTTTGCTGATATATTTGAGCTATTCTATGACGTTATGCTTCACCTCGCTGACGTATTTTTACTCTCGTTTCAATCATTATAACAAAAATGAGAGTTTAGCTTCCAAAGCTGATTTTGTTCTTCAAAAATATCTCCACCTCCTCCTTGATTATATACTTGGATACTTTTGCTTCACTAAAACTGTTATATAGAATATAATCTATTGTACTCATGTGGACAAATGTAAATGGAAACAAGGAAAAAAAAATGGCCCATGCTGAGGAACATGTACGTTTCCAAAAGACTGAGCAAGAGGTATGTAGACAAATCCTATTATTGGGTAATGAGATTTGTAAGCGTACTCGGACACTATTATGAAAATTTAGCGCTTTTTCAAAACAAAGTGAAAGAAGGGGGCAATCTTTTCAGCTGGGGTCAAATTCTGCTTCCAGTAAGGACGTAATATGTTCCATTAAAATAAAACTTATTAGTGTCCAAAAGTAGCTGAAAGAAAGAAATAGCCTTTACACTGACAGATATTTCAGATGACTTTGAGTCTGATCATGGTTTCATTGAAATTAACAGAAATTCTACCATTGTTATGTAGCATCAAGCGTATTGATTACTAATCTGCTAAGACTCTCTCAGTGTCAAGAAGTTTGCATTCCTTACAACAGTCTTATCCTATGAAGTGAAATAATTCATATAAAATCAGGAATTTTATGAATAAAAGTTTCCACCATTATATCACCAATGGACTTAGAAGAAAATTCTGCCAGTACCACGCATTTTAAGATCACAAATCAAGATCCTGATAGTCACTAAAATTCGTAAGTTTTAATATACAATAAATGCTGAATACTATTCCATGTTTTCTGCAACATAGGGTTATGTTCCCAAATATTTTTTTATAGTCACAATGAATAAGAATATACTTTATCCTAAAGGAAAACTGGGACTCTGGTAATAAAAAGATTCTGCCAGCAAGCACTTTAAGGAAAACATGCAACATGCTAAAATGCAGAAACCTGAGAACATTGAGTCACTACAGAATTGGAGAAAATACTGTTTGAAAGATAAAAACTTGAAGGCAGCTTTGGGCAGGGGTGGTAGTCTTTGTGCTTGTATAAATAAAATATGTCTTTTTTTTTATTTAATCTTCCTGGTAACCCAGAACTATTTAGTAACAGCAAGATAGATAACTCATGAAAAGTAAGCAATCTTCTAGTATTTCTAATTCTATAAATAGGCAGGTGTTAAGTATTTCATACATGAGAAAATAAGGTCTCCATACCTCTTAACTTCCTTTTCAACACTGCAGGGTTTCTTTTTGCTGCGAAAATTCCTAGGGGAGAGGATTGCACACTCCTCTCACAGCTTGATGACATGTGCAAATTGAACAAGACAGGGCTGGGCTATGAGAAATGTGACAAACACTTCTCTCAGTGGCTAGGGTTTCCTCTCACCTGTTCAGGGTGAGGGAGACCATTCCACAAAAGGTGTGGCTCTATCCATATTTTGCTGGTGGGGTGTATAGGATGTCTACTACTTTCCATTTTCCCTTTCCATTGAAACTGTCATTCAGATGAGGTGTTCTCCCAGTTTTCCCCAATGTGTATTTCAAGGATACATGCCTATATTATGAGACACTATGACTCCATAAATGAAGGAAAACAGCTGGAAGAGCTGTGAAATAAATTTTGAATGATTCCAACTCTTGTCACAACATCAGTTACAGCATGACCTTATTTCTGATCTATTTTTCATTGCTGTGAGTCAGACTGAGCTTCTTTCCTATCTAAGGGCAACACCCATGTAAAACTAGCAGAGGCAAATCAGAATGAAGCTCCATGACTCTAGGAAAAACAGGGATAGCACCAAATAATTATTTTAAGGGAATGCATGAGTGAAACACTGTTTCCACTCAGACAGGGGTGATATACTAATAACATATGACAGGAGCAGAGTCCCACTCTTGTTACAGAGACTGAAAAAAATTGTTAACAACTTTTAAAAACAAAAATGAAAGTGTTTGGAATCCCTTCTTTCATCCTCCTTACAAGTACTAATGTACAATTCTCTGATACTTATTTTAGACTCTGATGAAATACACAACTAGAATTTTTTGTCTCTAAATGTATGTGTTTATTTTACCAGAACCAGTTTTAACTGTAAATAATTGAAAAAAATCCTATGTATATTTGTAAATGCATACACAACCAGCAGGCAGGAAGCTAGCATCGCAAAATCATGCAGCAATTACAGAGCTCAGCAGCTACCTTTCTTATGCGGGGGAATCCACAAGCGGGAATCTGACCCAATGGTCCTTACATAGAATATGAGGGGATATGAGGGATTTCTTGGAAAGAATCACAGAATCACAGAATGTTCGGGATTGGAAGGGACCTCTGTGGGTCATCTAGTCCAACCCCCCTGCCGAAGCAGGGTCTCCTATAGCAGGCTGCACAGGACCTCTTCTAGGCAGATCTTGAATATCTCCAGAGAAGGAGACTCCACAGCCTTCCTGGGCAGCCTGTTCCAGTGCTCCGTCATCCTCAGAGTGAAGAAGTTCTTCCTCATGTTCAGACGAAAGAAATTTGCAGCAGACAATTTGCTGCATGGGGATGATAACCAAACTAAGCAGCACTAAATAATAAAGGAAGAGATGTATCTTTTCAATTCTTCCCTCTAATTCATCTTGAAAATGCCAGCTTCTCAGCTTTAGCAATTTCAAGTCATAGCATGGAGCCATTACCTGCCATGCGGGGTCTGTGACATGCTGCAGCAGAGGTCACTCTTCTCTTTCAAGTCACAATTAGAGAAGGCAGTTTCTATTCCCCTTTCCCTCATATGTAAGAGATTAGTGAGTATTCACCTAGGAATCAGATGCTTAACTTATTTAATAAATATGTAAATGATAACAAGGTCAAATAGAAGAAGATTGTGGGTTTGCAAGTTTAAGGTGAACGTGAGGTGATGTGGGAGGCCCGGATTTACTCTCTCTACCAAGACACTATAACCAATCACTCTTCAGCGTAAAATGGATAATCCCGTGCCCAAACTTGGACTCTCCCCTTCTTTAGTGAAAACTTTCAGCCATACAATGAGTGTTTTGCTTTACTATACTTTTTGCTGAGCTGTGCTGTGATCCTGTCACAGAGCTGAGGTAAAAAGAATTTTCACAAATCTCCTAACTTATTCTTGCCCAGCTCTTATTTATCCCGAAACAAAGCTGTATTTCTGTACTTCTCCAACAGGATTCCCTAGGAACACTTAGGACTCATGGATATTAAGTCATCACCTACTGTGAAAAGGGATGTTCACAGAACCCATGTGAATTCAAGAAAAAATTCCCTTCATAAAGTATATCGGAACAAATGCAGGTGGTGTAGTGATTAAAGACCATTTTGATGGGCTAATATTCATGGTGTATAAGACTGTAGATTTGCTATGACAGCTTTTTGTTATTACAACTGAGGTTAGTGAAGAAAACTGTACAGCCTTTGGGATTTTATGTTTTGTATATTGACAATAAACTAAAATATGTTATAAACTTCATTCGTATTGTAAAGAAAGTCTCACATGAAAGAAAAGGTTAAATACTTAGCAAAGTGTAACCATTGTTTTGAAACCAAACCAAAGCCACCACTTTGAATGATTGTACTGGCTGCTTCTGATTACTCAAAATTTAGCAGAACATCAAAATAAGATCAAAATTGCCGGTTCAGTCTTTTTGATATACCAACAGATATGTTATTGCTAGTTACTGATTTAAACTAAAACTAAATTGTTATTTATCGTATTTCATAGCTGAAACTTTGACTTCCTTTAGACAAAGCTGTTTTTTAAGCTTACAGGTATTGTTATTGCAGCAGAAGGTCACTTGAAATCTATTCTTTTGTCTAAATGATGCTTAAAATCAATAGTAGTTCCTGAATAGTTTCCCACTCTTCTTTGCTCAGTGGATAAACAGAGGCCTTGTTCAAAACAACATCGAATTTTCTGGCTCAAAGTCACCTTTCAAAAAGAGGGAGACATAAGAATTTGTTTCTGTTTATTTAATTTTGGAATAATATTGTGATTTGTTTCTATCACCTCGACAATTGCTGCCGGGAGGATGCCCCAAGACAAGAGAATATATTCTTACTGTTCTAAAGTGATCTCTTCATAAAGTAGGCTAATTTTTAGCTTCACATAAATATATGCTGTTAAGCAAATATCTGGGTGCAGTGAATCACTAAATAAATAGACAAAGTCATAGCTAGTGTAAGAGGGCAGTACTTGTGAAATGAATGGAGCGGGGCTTGCCTTTTTCAGCAAAATGTTTTGCCTGAGGATTTTTACCATCAAAAGAATAAAGAGCCAGCACACTATCATTCTGCCTGAGCTGTACAGTTTTGCTATGGAACAAAAGATCTTTTTCACTAGCAACAAGCCCATTGAAAAGAGAAGCAAAGGATCTTTTTAGCTATTAATGGGGAAAACATTAGCATAACATTAAGTACACAACTGGGGAAATCCCCATATTAGAATTCCTCACTTAATGTGGGTTCAGCCACATTTTGTATAATTTGTATCATACTCTGAAGCATGAGGGTCTGATTTTCCCAAATTTGTATGCATACAAATTTAAGTGATTCATTTCAATCCAACATGTATGTATAATTTCAGTAATTGTACACACAAATCACACATTTGCCTGTGAATGGTCACCTATTCCTTTACAGATGGTGAAAAACTGGGTTAATTAGAACTGAAATATTGCCTTTAGGTAGACCATTTAACCTGTTGGTAGACCCAAACAAAGCAACTTCATGATGATGTAGGAAAACTCCTGTGTCTGGTCACATAAGATGTTTAAATACGTTGTTGAATTCTATTGGGTGAAATTAATGTTTAAATTTCCTTTGGAGAAGGGATATTTATATGAATTTGAACTTATACGCATAGCTTCAGGCTTTTTTTGTGTGCCAATTATTTTTTTATTTAGAACCCACAGTAAAGTAGCAGGGAACTTACAATTAGAGAAAGGCGATTACTGAGAATGAACCATTCCATGTCTGTAAGTGTAGTTCTGCTGATTCAAATGAAATGAATAAGATTTAGAGGTCTGGTACCCTAGAGCATAAGGTCTTATGGTTTAGCAAAAAAATACATGTAAGCAAAAATTTCTGTTGGTCAGTTTATCTTTGCACAAGACTCCACTACATTCCATAAACTACTGGTAGAAAAAAGAATTCTTCACAGATTTGAATGGAAACTGGGTAAGGCCCAGTCAAAAAGTCTTCGGACACATTTTGAGGAAAGCTAAAAGAACAGAAGTTGAGCAGAATTAAACAGATTTCAGATCATTTTCTGCTCTCTGAGACTGTTAGCAGATTTTTAGAGATAAAAGGTAACATCTCCTGCCAGTTACATCTATGTAACATTGACTTTAATGGCATTTCACAGTTAATAGAACATAGAATTAGATTCAACATGTTGCTTCTCCCTAAACACATCCTAATACCTTTGCCTTTCAAGGCTTAAACACCTTGTTTCCTAAAAAAGGTGAAATAGAGCCATAAGATGTTTCTATTGCCTTTTGCACTGGCATAAAGGAGTCAAGCTACGCAGATGAATAAAATCCTCTAGCAACAGTAGGAGCATTTGTTACCAATGAAAGCTATAATTCGTAGGGATGCTGTAATCTCAAGTCTCCTCTGAAAAAACATCCTCTCCCTTACCTATCAATCACATTTACTTTCCTTCTCCTCCCTCTGTTTTTTATTGTTTAATTTTGTAATTATTTTACTGATCTCTGTGACAATGTTTAGGGATCAGTTTGTTTGAAAGATGTTATGTACAGCACATTTACATCACATTGTGTTATCTATGCATATCAATCTATTTTCTGTAACTACAAAACCTGGTAAACACAGCTGTAATAAAAGCTATAACAGATAAAATCTGTCAGACACAGAACCTGTGTGACTGCTGGTTTATTCCATTTTCTTCAGTACTGTGTGAAATTGGTCTCTTTCACCTTCCTGAATAAGCAAAAGTTTTTTTGTCTTTTATCCTGACGCCTCTGGACTTACTCCAGCAGTTCAGTCAAATTTGCTCTCTGCTGCTCAATAAAGTCCACAGATTTTTGAATATGTGTAAGAGGGGCAGAATTCACTCCTTTTGTTCCAAGCATGCTGCGAAAATATTAATGTGTTTACATAAAAGCACAAGTCTGAAAACACAGTAAATCAACCCCATGCTGTTTCAGTGTCAAAAGAAAAATTACTCAAAATGTTATTAACTTATTGTGAAAATGGTAAATTAAATCTAAACTGTAAATGATTAACAGATTAGAAGGGCTTTGAGTACAGTTGGCAATGTTTGTTTTATATCTCTAAATGTCAAAATTCAGATGTTAATCATGAACATCTAAACTAGATTTAGATTTGGGTTTTGTTTGAAATAAACATATTTCCTTCCTTTCTGTGGCTATAATGCAGGCAATGTTTCTTTTTTAGCAAGGTATGCAGAAATTCAGAGAGTTTCATTACCTTTTTGATAGTCCTAACACATTAAGGCTTGAGGATGGTGGACGAGTCAAAGTGAAGAAAGCCATATTTTTCATGTTACACCTTAAATGAAGTAAAGAAAAGTTTATTTTCTGGAAAATCTTTGTTCTATTGCTTTTACCACTAAATAGCATACTGATGCGGACTGGTGCATTATACCCAAAGAAAAAGTAAAGAGTATAGAACCTTGTGGCTGTAGGACAGTTAGATTACTAAATTACTAAATTATTTTTAAGAATGTGCATTGCATAGAGATTGATTTTCTGCAATACGCAGATTGCTCATTTGACTTTTTCAACAGCAAATCCAAAAGGCTGACTGGCTGATTGTAAACTTTGTAGGAGCAGGTTTAATTTTCCTATGAAGAAATGTGAGTATGTAATATTATGAAGACCTTTTAAAATTCCTCTTAAGATGTGACCTTTCATATATTACGCCACAATTCACACACACAAATGTTAATCATACTGAAGATATTTAAAACTGTTTTTTAAAGATTTATGCAGATGTTCATTACTTTACGGGAGCAATATCTTCTTTTAATTGAATTGTACTTTCAACTAGATTTTGTAGTGTAGGATCACTAGAAAACCACAAGGTACAGCAGAGATTTTTAACACTAAATTCCCAAAGGAAGTCTAGATATTGAGATAATCTGGGCTGCAAAGGTGAGGAACCTGAGGTATTTAGCATGTCAAGAAGACTCAGAAGTCCCACCTTGTGATGAGTCAGTTCCCTAAGTCCAGGCTAGAATGAAAGAGATGAGGATGAAATTCATAAAACTCAATCTTAGAGGACACGTAGTGTAGGACAGTCTGTTCCGGAAAATACAGTGGAGAATCATTACTGTCTTTATATTTAACACCCCATTCACCTACAGAAATCTCTGGTTTATCTCCCCTTTCCATTCTCTGCCTATTTTAGAGGAGACATTTACACCTACCACCATGAAGAGCATCATGACTATTGGACTACAGAGTATTTTAGAGGAGGCTATCCTCCCTCATTTCTACTCAGTTTCTTACTTGTTTTTTTTTTTAATAAGAAAAAGAAATTAACTATAATCTGATGATTTGTACACTCCTGGAAGAGATCTAGGCAGGTTGAGTCTGATCAGGATCCAGAATTATACGATATGCTTGAATAACACATATAATAAAGATATCAATATATATATATATACACACATACAAACTCATGTATATAAACAGTAAAATATTTAGGTACATGGTATAAGGAATGCAAAATGTTTAATTTATTCTCAGCATCTTATGAAATTTTAATGGAAATCTTGATAATGTGGATAATATAGGATAAAAAAGAATTACAGGAATTGATGCAAAAAAACAAATGGACAGAAGATGTTTTCTGGAAAAGAGGACGTTACTGTTTCTACATTCAATTAACAGCTTGTGACAGTGAATTGTCATCTCACTTGGGTGCCTAATGGACAGCTTGGTTTAGAATGTACCAACTTTCGACACATTTTTAAAGAGTTTTCTCAGCTGGAGTGTGTTTGTGCTATTGATTCTCTGTCTACAAAACTTCAGGAAGGGAACAACAGAAACCAGATTTATATCTCTACTAGCATTGACTAAAGTCAAACTTTAATTTCTAGACAGCAAAGAAACAAGTATTTCTATCAAATCGGTATAGTTTATACAGACAATTTTGAAATCCCTCTGACAAGCCCAGAAAGAGTTTAGATGTTGCAGTATCCTGTGGAGAAATACTAAGTGCTGTCGGCTGTGGCAGAATGACCTGTGTATAAGTGCTGACTTGATATAAACAACAAATGGCCTAAGAACCACTTGACAAAAGTAGATGGTCTGGCAGTGACTTTCCTACTACAGCTCAGTAAGGTGTAAAATGAGACACAGGAGCAGTACTACTGTGCACAGCAAGGTATAAAAGAACAGGACAAAGGAAAGAAAAGAATCTCACTCTAACAAATACTGAAGGAGAAATGTGTCTAAGATGGAGGGTACTTACCTGAGCTGAGACCTGGAGCTACATGTGCCCTCACTGTAAAAAGTGATACAAAGTTTCTTATATCAGCAAATAAATGATTGATAAATAAATGTATAAATTACATAGCTATGGATACCTTTCACCAAGTTGTCTCCAAATTGTCTGCCTTGCCCCAGTCTCTCAAGGAAAAAAAACAAAACACCGTTAACTCCAGAGTCTTTTTCAGCTGTGGTATTTATAAGGTGATCCAAAGGGCACAGAGATGTATACATGAATAACAGATTTTCTTTACTGAAAGAGTACTTCTTTTCTGTGATTAGTTTCACACATAATTTGTTTTAAAACAACTAATGTGTACTAAGCCCTCTTTGCTGACAACAACAGCAATTTCCAAGGAAATCAACAGTAATCAACCTGACATTACAAAGGGACAAAAGTGTTTGAAATTTTTTTGTGTAATAAAGTAGTAGGCCTAGATTCTTAGACTGCATTGTGAGCACTTCATAAAAGCATAGTTACTTGAACTCCAGCAATTACTTTTTCATGTGCTATTGTCAAGTTCATTGTTCTACTATTTTCTTGAAGACAGAAGTCAGCATTTCATGTAACCAATTTTGAATGCAACACATCATAGTTTCAGGCAGTCCTGGGAGAGAAGACAACCTGGAAGGCTGGACGGCCCTAACTGCATGCCTGAGCAGTTACAGCTGAGCATTTAACAAACAAACATAAAAAAACATGGAAATGAGTCAGTGCAAAGGTTTGATTTCCACATGGAAGCTACTCTATGGATGTGAATTTAAACAACATTTGAAAACTTTGACCATTAGTCATACACGAACCTCCATAGGCTTAGGGACATCGTCAGTCTGGATAATATCCAGGCGATGAACTTTTGCTTTCTTTCCTCACCCAAAACTGAAAGTATCCTTTCAGCTAATCAGCGTGGGGCCTGATCCCATTTCCAGTGAAACTGAAGGCAAGACTCCCATTAACTTGAATGGTATTGAGGTCATATCTACAGAGACCTAGGCCACATTCTTCTTTCTATGTAGGACTCAACAACCTAGTAAAGCATGTCTATACATCAGGCTTCAGGTAATATCTCTTCTTTACTTACTTAGGTGTGGATGTTGAGGTAAGTATTTTCCCAGTTCACTAATAATACCACAAAGTTACTCAGCAGCAGTAGAAAATCACCTCTTTCCCCTCTGAGCTCTTGAAGTGTGATAGTAATACCAAAGGTCTACTTGAATGACTGTGCATGCACTGCAGAATCAATATGAAATGGTAGTTAACTGAAAAAATACTCTGCAAGGTAGAGTGTATATATATATTAAAAAAGGACCAGTAGCTTGAGCTCAAAATGTATTCTGAAGGGCAAATAAAAACAAGCCAAGCTTTATTTACTTCCTAACACATTCATCACTGAAACACTAGTCACCTTGAAGGTATTGATATGTCTACCTAAAAGCCCTTCAACTTAGAATATGTAGCCCATTTGCAGACACTGTCGTTTAGATTCCTGTGGTCCAATTTTACAAGTCTAGTTCAGTTGCCAAAGTTGGATAACTAACTTCAAGTCTTCTTCTGTAGTTAATATAAGAGAGAGAAAGAGAGTCCTCCAAAGTGTGGTTCAGCCAATAGAAGGTCTGAATTTGAGAATGAAATGCCTATTTCTCTCCGTCAGCTCTTTAGGGTTATCACCACCACCTATCAGTGGAACCTACAGCATGTAGCATAGGTACCTTGAATACCTCAAGTGAAGTGAGCTGAATCTTTGTCCGAGAACAATTGATGGTGTTGAATAATTCTAACAGATAAAAATTAGACAGTAAAGAACTATGACTTGTTCGGGTTAACAAGCAAAATTTAAATGTGACAGAAAACTGAGAATAAAATGCAGTTTTCTACCTTGCCTAGTATTTCATTTCTATTTCTATACATTCTCCCTGAGGTGATATTCACAGCTGATGAGCTGACCACTTCTATCACAGAGAGTAAACAGAGAGCATGTACCACACTTAGAAGTCTCAAAAAATGTTTACATAGGATTCAAGTGATCTGCCCATTCAGATGTTGGGGAGAACTTCAGCAGCAGTCTGAGATGTTCTGGAGCTGCTTTGGTTGTTTCTACCAAGGTATAGCTGGGCTTCCTCCCTGCAGTGCTCTGTCGATGAAGGCTGAGACAGAAGTCAGCAATGGGTTGCCCATATAGTCTCGCAGTTGTGGCTTTATGTGTGTCTAACAGTATAAAAAAGGCTGCAGAGGCAGCCAGGCTCTATCCTAGTTTTTCCTGTTCTGCTTGGACCTTGGAACAAAATCTATTTGACTTGGTTGATTTCAGAAAATGGTTAGTTGTGAGTATTTAAATGCCTTGTCAAAACTTGTATTCCTTGCTTTAACCTATCTTTACATACAGTAGAGGGTAAATGATTTTTACAGTGTCCTGGCTTGTCTTATACTTGATTTTGTCATGTTGACAGAATGGTGTTCTTTCTGAAGCAAACACACAATGAGCTGTGTCTTGTTATATATGTCCGATGTTAAAAAGCAAAGTCAGACAAAGTATACCCTTTTGAATGGGCATCAACTGCTGAGCTACTAGTAGGCACCAACAAGTCTGCCTTGTCTGAAAGTTTTGCACGACAGTATGTATTAATGAGGGAGGAGAATATAAACATCTACAGGTTTGTTACTAGGAGAGATTCACAAGAGATACAAATCAGCATAAATTTACTCAGACACCAGTATCTCCTAATTAGAATATGACATTGAAAAAACATCAATGGCAATGCAATGTTTAAAAATGTATATCTATCTGTGTTTAATACTGAAGTTTAGTACTGAAGTCTAGATATTTCAAAAGTAAAATCACACCTTTTATATGTCTTTAATCAGAGACATTTGGGGGAAATTTTTTTATAGCATAAAGAAGGGTAATCTTGTCTTCTGTTTCTGTCCTGTAGCTCCTAGGAGCATGGAATATGATAATCAAGCAGCCTATATGAAATGTCATTCCTTTACAATGGTTCAATTGTTATTTAAATTATCTTTTGAGAGTTACTACCCAGGTTGTGCCTATCACAGGAACTATGGGGAAGAAAACTTTCTACCAAAACTTAATTTCACCCGCATATAGGAGTTTGATTGTAAAAGCTAAATCTGGGTGGGTTTTTATGTAAGATGAATATTTTTAATTTAGGGGTGGAAGTAATGTTCATTCAAAAGAAAAAAAAAATGAAGAAAAAAAATCAAAGTTAGCAAGCCTTGTGAATTTCAGGCTGATAATGTTATGTTCCACAGTCCTCCTAGCCTCACCTTTTAGACTGACATTAGAAAAGCTGTTTATTAGCCTTAATTCTTATTAAGTTTGATCACAAGTGTGGTAATTCTTGAATTTTCTCCTTTCTGAAGCACTATCAGAGCCCTTGGGAGTTCAAAACTTTTTGCTTATCTCTGACAGCAATTCATCTACCAAATAAACTTCAAAACAAATTTACTCCTCTTTGAAGTACAAAACCGCAATGTTGAGGTCATTTGCATTTACCCATTAAACTACAGTATTTCTTCTTCTTTTTTTTTTTTAATCAAAATGACAACCGTTAATGACAAAAAAACCTATTGAGTCTTTCTGCCTAGCATGAAACTTTAGAATGATAATACGGAATCACCTCAGACAAGCACAGATGAAAATGAGTTCTACCCATTACTGTATCTGAGCAGCTAAACATTTCCAAACTACTTTGATGGCTCCTACTTTTTAAAAGGCTTTATCTGAGCTTCCATATTCTCAACCACACTGAACTGCATGTTATTAAAAAGTGGTTAAAGATCTCTTTTCTGAAGTGATTAATCTCACCCCGGCTAATCTCCTCATCCACACTCTGCTTCTAAGGCATAACAGAAGCCATTTTTCATTGGATTTCAGTTGATTAGATAGTCTGATTTAAGGCTAGTTAAGCTGTGTTTCAATTGTGGTTGGGAGAGATTCCCTCTGAGTGCTAAAATCCCATTGTATCTTCTTGGGTGTGTGGGGCCATGGGGTTGTTTTCCTTTTTTTTAATCCATTGAGCTAAAGAATAGACCAGTCCCAGCTGGATGTAAGAGCACATCCTTAGAAATCCTTTCCCTTGGGCTAACGTATTTATTTACTTGCTTTCTTTTCTCCTTCTAGCTTCCCATGACATTCACAAATAAAGCTGTTTCAGTGTTTGGGGAAAAGTTGCCTCCCCTCTCCTTCCCCCTAGTTTTTGTTTTGATTATAAGTTCAGAGTCAAAACTGTTAGGAACAGAAAACCCACACAAATAATTAACATTTGTCATCAATAACCATGATGCTGCTGGGTGCAGAGCAAAACTGCATTTTCTACTGAAGAAGTCAAGTACGTCCTGAGGAGTGGTGAAATTAACGATGTTTCAAAAGTGACTGAGATATTTAATTTATTTTAGTGAATAAATAAATAACACTAATAAGCTAACTTCATAAATAGATGATATGAATATCACGTTAAAATATTTCCCATTCTGATGAGGAGTATGTTAGGGAATAATTGGGGACATATGAAGGTATAACATTTAGAAAATCTTCATATTTTGCATCCTACTCTGTTGATGCATGTTACCTCAAAAGCGTTTTGTATCACTGCTTCAGATATCAGAAAAAATGAAGAAGGCTTTGAAAGTTTAATGTGAAATGATTTTTAAACACAAAAGGAAATATGCGATGATTAGGACACGATGCTTTTATGTATTCAGCACAGCAATCTTGAGCTTGTAGATACTACTTTCAAGCTTGCAAGTATTTCTATCGACTCCAGTGAGATTATGTCTGCATTAAAACATGGCCACGTGTATGTGTAGTGAGATTATGTCTGCATTTAAAGATGGTCATGTGTTTCATTGCTTTCCTGGATTGAGGCCATCCTGCTTGCCGCCTTACTTTACTTTGTCCTTGTTCTCCCTCAAATAGCAAAGCTCATAGGAAGAGAAAAGACCACGAATATCTATAGGTTAATGCACCTAGCAGCAAGAGGCAGAATAGATGCAGAAAGAATGAAGAGGTAGAAGTTAAATTTGATTTATTTTTAAACTAGAACTACAAAGAAAAATGGGGGCATGAAAAACAATACCTGCAATATATTTGGTTTGCAATGCATGTTCAAATCTTTGTCAACATTAATTAAAATTGGTTTCGATAGAAACACTGTCTCATTGAAAGATTGAAAGAGGATGAAAGAGCATAAACAAAGGATAATGTCAGCAATATATCCAGATGGGAAGAGGTGTGTAGCCCAGTGCTGCGGGGATCTGTATTAAGTCAGGGATTAATATCATCACTAACCCAGGAGAGAAGTAAATAGCATTAATTACTTTCACAGATAATATTAAAGAGATGCTTGGAGGACAGCAAAGTATACAAGGAGACTTAATTATCTTACAGCTGGGATCAGAAAATACCTGTATGGTTACACGATGCCTGACACAGCAGGTCACTGATCTTGAATGAAGCCCCTCAGAAGTATTGGGATAAAAAAAGAGAATTGTTATGAAAATGAAAAAAAGTAAAACATACATTAAAGAAAAAAGTAAAGTGAACAGGCAGAAAACAGTATCACAGTCATTCAAAAGAAACTGCAAATTGGACAGCAGAAATTCCGAAAACGACCATAGGTGTAAGAAGAGAGTCATTTACATAAGATTTCCATACCCATGTGGTATGAAGAAATGAACTAATTTTTGAGGCACGCATGTAAAAAAGCATCAGGTCTTGTGGCAGGAAGATAAAAGCACTTTGGTGTATGATCGAAGTATGACTGACTCTCTTTAGAAAATTATGTATGACTCTGAGCAAAGCATTAGAAAGAAGATGTTAGCAGACAGACAAGTGCTCGAATAGAAGATACAAATATTTTAAAATGACTGAAGGTGTAATTATGCCTGTATGGTATTTTATCTTGAATTATAAACTTCATTTAGACTGTTTTTACACGTCTATGTAGCCATTTTGCAACAGAGGATGCTATAAATACACGAAAACATACATACATAAAATTCTAGGGTATTTAAGATAAAGCATAAGTACAATAAAAAACATATTTTAGATAACATTTTGATTTAAAGATTTTATATCCAGACAGGAAATCTATGAAAATACTGTTAAAATCCCCTCTTGCTTTCCTACAGTTTCCTTTGGGTGTGTGCAGAAAGTATTAATAAAGGTAATTAATTTGATTTATATTATACATAATTATTTTTATATACAATTGTATTTTACATGTTATATATTGACAGAGGGGCATGCTTTATGTCAGATTCGTTATCCATTTCTTGCGATGTTTAAAAAATAGTTATATTTATTATGGCCAGCTTCTAAGTATTTAAAAATATTTAGAAAGACTAACTTAGACTGCATGTAGATTTATAGGGGCAATATAAAAAAATGGTAAAAGCCAAGCTAGGTTAAACGTCTGAAGGAAAAAAACAAACAAAATTTCTAGCAGTTCAGTAGGTGACTGTGTTAAAAGGGATTCAGCTGAACATGTCCATCGCTTGAAACACACAAACCAAAAATATATAGCACAGTAAGAATATCCCAGTGTGAGAGGTCACAAATTTCCAGGGAGACAGGTGGCATGATTCAAGAAGTTTTTTCCATTAGTCTAATTTCTAAGACTGAAGTCATTATCAATATACTCCGAGCAAATGGGGTTAGGGGATGTTTGAACCATATGTGATCTATCACCTCCCCTCCCCTGCAGACTGGTGAAGTACTTTGCTGAACCAGGTCTTTATGCTTGCAGCCTTGTTAACCTGCAGGGTAAGAGCCCTGGGAGGATCAAGATCACTTCTGAACTCAGCCAACAGCTGAATTTTTAATAAAGTGACTGCCAGATAGAGGGATTTGAAATTCTGGGTTTGTTTCATTAATATTGTAGCTGACAATCATTTTTCCTAAGCTACCATTCTATAGTACGAATTTATCTGAATAGACTACTTTAGCTCTGTCAGTATGACACCTTCTTTCCTTTTATGTGTAGGAAAGCAAAACATAGTGAATGAAGACCACGTGCTGTCTGAAGTTCAGCTTTTTCTTAGCCATGTGTAAATGAAGATTTATCTCCACTAAACAATATCATTCAGAGGTTTTTTTAATATGATTAGATTAAGAAAAAAATGTTTCTTTGATTTTCTTTTTCTTAGAAGAAATCTTTGAATAAAAGTGTTGTGATTGACGCATAGATCTAGCCTTGTTATTTTAAATCTGCAGCCAAGAAACAGGTCAAAATAAAAATATAACTAAACTGGCAACCTGGATTCATAAGAGACAATACTGATGGCACCTCTCTGACTCATATAACATTTGTGATCTTTGTTTATGGGAGCTTAGCCACTTGTGGGCACACAATGATAATAAAACTATTTAGCATTTTCAGAGCCCACTGTATTTCAGAGCAGTGTGGTGATGTTAAATAAAGATGCACGACAACTCTTTGCAGTAGATGATTAGCATGCATTATTGCCATCGTACAGATGTGAAGATCAGATGAGTTGCCCAAGAGAGAAATAACCGTAAAGGTGAAGGTGGGATTAGGAGACAAGACTAAAACCTACTAAGTGTGGATTTACTTAGCCAAGTGAAAAGTCTCTGCTTTCGTAATATTTTCTTACAAAATATTTCCTGTTGTTTCTAAACCCAGACGAGTATTTTAAGAACAGATTTGAAGTCAAAGTTATTCTTCTGTGTTCTCCTTAATATAGGAAGAGACTTCAAAGTCCAAATAATCACATCTTTCTACATCTAATTTCAGTAGTGGTGCATAATTCAACAGAATAATTTTAAGTGGTATTCAGAGTGGCCAGCAGCTTCAGCCCTTGTATGGAGCATTTCCAATCAAATGCAGCAATATTTCATCAAAATGTGCTGTCATTTATGTTGTGCAAAATACAGAACCAACTTGTCTTTGTAGAAGTGTAATTTGTGATATGAGTTACAAACACGACAATAAATCTATTTCTATTAGATTACATATCTATAGAAGATCCGGGTCACAGAAAGTGTTTTTTAGTTCAAGTTACTAATATGCCATCAGTTATTAAGGAGGAGAGTAGGTTAACTCTGTGTTCTAAATCACCTCAAGGATACGCACTATTCTCAGGTTTTCTTAAAAACTGTAACTTGCAGTTTTTATCCACAGGTCACACACTGTCCTTTCCGAGCTGATACAAGACATAGGGAGAGATGGAAACACGCTGCACAATTTGCAGTTGAATTTCCTTGTTGTCATACAAGCTTTGCTTTAGCACTAAGGAAACATTTTAGGGAGGGTAGAACAGAGTTTCAAAGAGTTCTTAGGAACTTCAGTAAAGATCTTTGTGTTGGGTTCTCTGACAACTGTGCTTAGCAAATTCTTCTGTAGATGGTTGGCCTGCTTCCTGATACAGATCAAGCCTTTGCTTGTCTCTGTAGATTGTTTGTTTTCAGATGTCTTCTTTCAATAGCACTGAAATAAATTGCAAGTATGACATTTATATCTCTCCTACTGATTTAATCTCCCTGTTACTCTCTTTGAACATAACAGGGAAGGAGGAAATTAATATGTTTTTCAATGCTCCGTTTTATAATGTTTATTTGACCATAAATTTTGTATTATGAATGATTTTTTTTCTACTTGATGATGATCACAGTGTATTTTTTACCTTTTGGCCTAATTTCTGCAGTGAATTTACTGCTCATGTAAATTCTTGAGTTAATCACTTGGAGACTGAATTACACTAATTCACTCACAGGCTCAAGCAAGCTGTAGTGTTGAACAAAATATTCAAGTCATTAACAATCCCTCATCCCCTTTTGTATCCTCTTTAATTAAGTGATTCCTCTCAAAAAATAGTACAGCTTTAGGTTATCTAGTGCTTTTGCTGCAGTTGTGACTGTGGAAACCATCCACAGTGGGATAGTCCATACCAAAGGCAAATCCTTTGAGCTGGCTTTTTGCAGCTATACAATTTTTTTACCCTTTCCTCTCTATAAGGGAGATTGCAGGATGTAGAAGAAATTTAGGTGTTATTTTGCTTTAGTGTTTGCACGTACTTTAACTGTCAGAAGAAACAAAAGGAAAAAAAAATAAAATATATTACCTGATAATAGAAAGTGTCTTCTAGTAATCAAACACTTTATTCAGGGTAGTATGTTAAGGCTGCAGGGTGAAGCCTTTTTGTCAGATGTAGAAAAACACTGAGGAGTTTCCTCTTGTAACAGCAAAAATTGTTCAGTTGTTAACAGAGAACTGTTAATGAATAATAAATCAAGATCCATACTTACTTATATACCCAAGGTATGGTTTTGTTTATGAGAACATCTTTTATTAACATTGTTTTTTAAAGTTAAAAGTCCCTCTAAGGTTTAATGTAGAATACTACACTAAAATGTACTTCACCACAGCAAAATATTAATAATGTATATATTGTATTTTACAGTTTCATGATAGTTATTTTAGGTGCATATTTTTTAACTTAGATTTTAGTTTTTCGTATACTTAGCCCCATTTTAAATATAGATGTCAAAATATGATTAAGAGAGGCATTTTTTCCCAAAACATTTTCATGCTGAGCACAGCAGTTTAAGTAATTGCTTCTCTCTCTGAGAAGAAACATGTGGGTTCTTAAATTCTAAAGTAATAGACACCTTCTCTAGACTGAAATAATACGGCTTTCCTCAGGAGGGAAAATTGCTGTGCCATGGAGAAGGTTAATCTCCTCTGAAAGCTGTTCCACTTTGGAATTCTGACAGTTTTCATGGACAAAATTCTCCTTGAGAAGCAATATAGGACAGGGAGGAGAAGACAGTACACAGAATAATGCCCTTCATCTTTTAGCAGTTGCCTTAGAAGTAATTCTGCCGTGGTTTGCAGCTTTCCTGTTTACTACTGTGGTTTGCAGATTTCCATTATTCCAAATATCATTGGGTATGGAAACATTCAAACTGCTTTCTACAGATGTTGATGGCGGATGTTTGGGACGCATGTAAGCTGTGAGTACACATCCCATTTAAGGTTTTGGCTTGCTAAGTTACCTCTGTGACAAGAATGTATCACATGTAGCTCCTGAGCTGGGGTGCCAGTGTCAGCATTGAGACAACTGTATCACATTCAAATCTGGAGGCAGGTAGTTTGGCCTGAGTTCAGGGGTAGTTGCACAGCGTAGGCATGCTGCTAAACATGTGCATAGTTCTTCAGAGCTAATTAAAAGTATAACATAGGGTTAATCTAAATTAGTCAACAACCCAGGTGTCTTAAATAAGGCTGTAGGCAGAAACATGATCCCACTTGGAAACTTCAGCTCAAACCCTTCCCCAGGAGATACATGTCTACATATTTTTATCCAGCAACTGAAGATGGAACAGTGTCTTATTTGGAAATGTTGTTGAAAGAAATAAAAATTATGTGACAGCCCCATTTTACTTGGTGATTAAAAAACTTGCCCAGTAAAACATGCAGGTTCAGCTTGCTCCTTTGTCTGAGACTGTGCTAAATCACATCTTCTTTAAGGAGAAGTATATCCATAAGGTTTTAAGACATTCTGGATGTTCCCAGCCTTCTTTTTTTTAAAGACAAAATTTTTTTTTAAAAAAAGGATATGCCACTGCATGAAATGAAATTCTACGTCTGCTGGATCAAAATAGGAGTAAGATTAAGACAGGACATAGCCATTTCACCTAATGGTCATAATACTCACTATAAGGTCCTTTGTGTCAATCTTTTTTTCCGGGTCCGTTTCAGTGCTTTGTTGAAACCACAGGAGAAAGTGGATACCATTATTACTGGATAAAAGAGGGAATCCAGGGCATCTGAGAGCTGGAGAATGCCCTGTTTCCTTGTTCTGAGTAACCAACTCAGTGTTGTGTAATTCCCTTTTTGGAGCTTCAAAAGAGGGTTTATACTGCCTCAGAGGGAATAAAACTGAGATGGATCTCTCCTTTTCTGCACAAAGTCTCTGGCTCCTGGCCTGAAACATAGAAATCATACAGCATCAGTATCTATTAAATAAGTTGGAGGAATGCAGGCTTCTCTGAACAAAACTCACAAGAATTCACAGTAGAATTTCAACTATTGAAATGAATGACAAAGAAGCAGTATATATTGAAGAATTTAAATAGAAAACAGAATGGATATCACTTTCAGTAGTAGCTGTATGACAGCTCTATTTAGCTAAAAGCTTTCATCTAGAGACTGTGACAAAAAAAATGAAAATATCTGGGCTTCACCCGCAAAAGCAGTACCTGAAGAAAAGTAGAGGAGTGTGAAGGTAAAAAAATTAAAAGCCTAAGACTGCAATATAAATATTTATTTATTTGTGGTTCAAAGAATCTTGTTTATGCCTGATTACCTGTTTGCATCATTATGCAGGCACTGTTTTGTTGCTATTTTGAGACATATTTCTTCTGTATTTTCTTGCGAAAAAGAGAACATTGTAACATTTTTAGTTACTTTAGAGGACTTCAGCAAATTAAGTGCTGTTTAATATGGGAGAGTAGCTCATATATTTATTGTAGTTTAAAAAATGGAGAGTAATTTGTGGCATATGTTTGTATCACTATAAAAGAACTGAGCAAAGCAAGATTAATGCAAATTAGGCATTGTTGTGCTCAGAGGCATCTACTACTAACAACATTCAGTGTAATGAAGGGTGAATGTTGTGCATGATTAAACTAGTCATATACAAACAATAGCTCAAAGAAACAAAGCATAGTTTTAGAATGTGATTTTCTTCTCCCACACCCTCCCATTCCCCACAGTAAAGACAGAAAAAACATGAGGAAAAGAAGAGCAGGTAAAACAGAACAAAGAATATTCTCTTCAGTACTGAAAGCAGAGCTGTTCAAGGTGAAAATAAACCCTAAAGCAGTGATCGTAACTTGGCTTCTATGAAATTTAGGCACGACCTGGAGGTAGTGTACCAATTCAGCCTAAGAGTCATTAAGCAAACAGACACCTGCACCCAAAATCTGAAGTATTCTCAGTTTCTATATCTCAGATTTTGTTGTGTAAGCCAAAGCTGGTTTCTATATGCTTTGTTTACAGTAAATAGACAAAAAACAGCACTTCCAGAAGGCAGCCTAACTTAACAATCTTATACACTCCACGGCAGAGCGTCTTTTTCTCTGCTGACTATAGAAGGATCATTTGAGAACTACCTTAGACTGGAATAACTGACTTCTTGTTGTTTGAATGAGGTGAGATTAATCCCTTGGGTTCTGATATCAAGTGAAATCTGCTATATAAATGACTAAACAGATAATGTTTGGTCTTGTAATGACCTCAGTACATACTGATTCTTCTGTCAATAAGGATTGGATCAGTTTGGACAAGTAAGGAATAGGGCCAAGACAGAACCTCAATATCAGTCTCAAATTTCTGAATCATTCAGATATAGGAATTTGGATACCAGACCTTCCAACTGTTGGATTATATACTAACTAGTGAGTGTTAAAGCAATTCTCCCTGTTCAGAGAATCTTGCAAGATTATGTCTAAAAGCTAAAACTCTATACAAATTCCAGTGGCATCTGTACCATTTAAACATTGAGCTTCAGTGGTCTTGTGAACATAAATAGGAACTAAATTAGGATTTATTTGGATTAGATTTTAAAAACTCTGTTTTAATTTTGTGAGTAGAAAGATTAAATATTTCTTGGTTTTTCCCCTATATTTTAAGTATTCCTTTTTTTTCTTTCATTTGTACCCAGAAGTAGAATCAGTTGTTCAATTACACTTAGGAAATTTTATTTAGAACATTGCTAATGTTAATGATTTGTTTCTTCTGCACTTCCAGTAAAATATTCTTCTGATTTCCTGCACCAACCTGGACTCTGGTTATTCAGTAAGCTTTTCCCTTATTCACTAAATACAAAAAGCTGTAATGCTTTCTTTTGCTCCAAGTCTGGGAGTGGAAACCCTGCCTTAAAGTCCTTGTCTGATTTCACCAGTTTCAAGGCAAGCAGACACTTCTGGACAACTTAAAGATAAAATGAACCAAGTCTGATACAATTCTCTTTACAGAGGAGCTGCCCTCTATTTATTGCATGGGTTGTTTATATTAATGCCTTACTTTCATTTAGGAGTTCTTCTGAGAAACGAATCTCCCAGTTCCAATTTTTTTTATACTTTTTTCTGTCATTGTAGAGAGGTATTGGAGTGCATAAGCTGCATTCCTTTCTGCTGAAACTAAATAAAAAGACACACGCCAGGAGCGCATGCAGAATTCTACAGCCATTAATGGGTATTCAGACTAGAGTTAATGCTAAGTACCCCCCTTTCCCACCCGCCTTGAAACACGTACAGAATGCACACTCGTTTCTCAGCACCATTTCTCTACAGGGTTTCACTGCAGGTCTTCTCTATGCACTACACAGCCTGCTCAGGTGGACATAGCTTAAATCATTTGATGTTTCTTCTCTTGCTTATCTTTCAAGATACTAAAGAATTTTGAAAGACTTGTATTTCTTGGCCAAAATTAGCTTTGTTATGGTAATGTTACCCACTGCTTTTTATGTTTGATTCTTCCTACACCCCGTTTTTTCTTTCTCTTATTCACTTAGCCATCACTAAAATCAAAGAAAAGAGCATAATTCTCTATGACTGTAATATCGACAGACACTGACAATCCTTTTAATAATAATATCCTGTATCTTCTTTTCCATTAAATATCTGGTCAGTTTTGAACAACATCCCACTTTGCACTGCCTTTAGATAGTTATACATGAACAAATTATGCTCAGAAAGCGCTGACAGCATGACTTGAAATCCTCAATGTCAGAGAATTTCCATCTGTATTCCATCTTATTTTTCCATATGTATTGCAGCATATAAACTATCTTGACCTATATTATTATTGTTATTCTAATTCTGAGTTGTTGCTAAACTGCAACAGGAAACACTGTGTTTTTTAGATTTTCTCTTTAACATGCGCAAAATTCTTTCAGTGTCATACTTGCTAATTATTTATCTTATCATTACTGTACAAAATTTCCCAAATATTTACGTAAAATAAGCTTTGCTTTTCTTTACCGATATTCCAATCTGATATTTGATTTCCATCAGCATTCAAGGAACTGAAAGATTTTTCACTTATAGAAAAGTATATTTTACATGCAGAGACTAGATACACTGCTCTAAAAAGCCAGTAAAGAGGTTTTTCAAGCACTTATTAAGAAAAGAAATAGTGACGCAAACAACACATTGACTGTATCCTTTTCATCTCAGATGTGTGCAGACAGGAGTCTTAATTTTCATTCCATAAATCTATAGTAGTCTAACACAGATTCCAGCTCTAAAGGAGTTTTGCTGTTCCAAAAAATGTCCTTATCCAACTAGACTTGCTGTTTCTCCTGGAGAAACATAGATCTCCAGTTGTATTTAAAGGACTGCCCACACTATCTTTCATTCAGGTTTAGCTCAAGGAGTGTAGAAGAAGACGAGGGAGACATCTGGGAACAGTTTAAAGACTGGTGCTTACGTGAAAGAAGTACATTATGTGGGAAGGCCTGTATTATAAGGAAGTGAGTAGAGATATGACGAATGACATATACACTCGATTTCAAAGCACAAGGATAAATGGGACAGTAAAGCTGTAGTCTAGCATGTCTCTGATGGGTAGGGGGAGGATAAGGTTTTGTGTTTAAGGCTTTTCAGAAACCAGGATGCGTCACCCGAGTATTAACAAGTTGTGCACTCTGGGACTGGCAGATCTAGCCCAGGGTCTCCTCTGAGTCTTTTTAGCACAGTGCTCTAATTTAGTCAAAATGTATATTTGTATTAACTAAGTCCACAAGAGATTAAGGATTAACCATATCAGCGTTAGAAACTGTGGATATCCTTGAAAACAGTGTTTTAGTTATTTCTATTGAAAATAAAGAAAACATTTTGTTTACACCTGAACATGAGCCCATATTCATAACCAAGCGACTTCTATAGTCGAAATATTCCTAGAACTAATATGGAAATTTAATAGTCTTAACAGTACTAGCAGGAAAGAGAACTGTATTGGGCTTGAAATAAAGAATCTAAATAATTTTCTTTGTTCAGCATGATGATTTCTCTTCAGACTATATGCCATTCTGAAAATAAAGAAAATAAACTAATAGACCACTTACAGCACTTTGAGCAAGACAACACAATGAAAATTTTCAGCATCAGAATCTATACACACAAGTCCCAAGGGTACAATACACTGGGAGTTATCGACCTTTGAAAAATCTGATATAGCAAATGTTTTCTATGCAATAGTGTAACCAGGAGACAGAGAGTAAACAGGTTGAAATATGAACAAGGATTTCTAATTTATGACTACAAAAGAAAGAAAAAACTTTAGGCTGATTTTTTCCTTGACAGAAGTAGTTTCAGTTCTACTCATTCAGTTTAAATGAGTTCAGATCTGCTGGTTTCTAACAGTCTTTGTCCATAGAGAGTGGAATTCCAGCCATATGACTGTCACCATTAAGTATGATAGTGGCCAGTTTTGTCTCCAACACTTTGTTCAGGCAAACGGAAGACCAAGAGAATGCCCATGTCTTACTTTCAGATAACGCCAGAGAATTTCCCTCATCCTAATCATTATTTCTTTGCTAGTAAACCTGTTGTTTGGAGCTAGATGTCCCACAGTTATTAGTTATCTTTCCTAATGTCTAGAGAAGGTTAGCTAAAGCTCACCCAGGTGATGTTGGCAGAAGTAAAGACATATTTTGGAGACCTTTCATCCTTTGCTTACTATTGATGGCTCCCACTTTCAAGTTGTTTGAAGCTTTGAATTCTATATGAATAACCCGGGCTTCTTTCCATAATTAGTTAACCATAACAGGCAGAAAACCAATAAAAAATATTTCCTTTTTGTCATTAGTCAGAAGTAGTGATAAAGATTAATGTATTTATATCCTTCATGCTCAATTACATATTCTTTCTCCTGGATGATGAGTCTGCTGTTCTCTGCGCTGCCAGAATTAGAAAGAGCAGCCAACTTCACCCTCTTATTGCAACAATGTTCTATCCAAGCTCTACAATGGATTTGCTGCATAAAATTATTTACTGTGAGATAAAGATATCATAATAGGTGTGACTTATATACAAAGATGTTGAAAGTGAAGGAAATCTCCATTTGTAAGGAAAAACAAAGCAAAACAAAACATATATTCTGCTCAGATTTTCCTTAGATCAAATAAATCCTAATTTTAGTGGAATTATTTGGCGTAGAATAAATGCCATCCACTGCCTCTGATCTATGTTTTTTTCCACTCCTTTTTTATGCTTTATATTATCTTTATTTCTTAAAAGGTAAAGAGCAAAGAGCAAAGGAGTTTGAAAAACTGTGGCCTCATTTTGTTCTGTGTGATACATGGCTTTTTAAATTAATTTTCTTTAGAGTGTATGTCTTTGATTTGTACTTTTGAATGCTAGTACTTACTACAGTCCCAGGGTTTTCAAGAAGCCCTGGTAGATTCTCACAAACTCCGATCTGAAGGAAAGGAATGGATTCATCTGTATCAGGAAATCATAGTGCTCTAAAGCAGCATTAGTGAGAAGGAGGAATTATATGAGCATACATAATCTTAGTATTATTAGAAGCATTTCTATACATGAACATTTGTTGTCGTGAAGTCTTAACCTAAATTGAATAGTTGCACTGGTTCTGTATTTGATGTCAAACTGGACACTCTGCAAAGCCTCCTTCTACAAAAAAAGTTCTCTTTTAATTAAGAAAATTTTAAGGCTTGACATGCTTAAAGCACAATTAGCGTCCCTGAAATTATTAAACCTAAGAATTGTATTAAATCATTTTATCAGATCAGGAAATAGGTTGTTTCTACATTAACAGTGCTTTCTGGGCCAGCATAGGAGCAGTAAACTGGCACAGTATCCCTTAAGTGCCTGAAGATAAATAACACTGTGTCAAAAATAAAAGTATAACAACCCTATAGATGAAAAAAGAGCCAAAATTTTGCTTGTGTAGCTGAATCCACACTGAGAGGGAAGAATGAGAATGAGACTAAAAACTTACTAAGTTAAGCTCAGTGTTCTTCAGAACTTCTGCTTGGTAGAAACCATTCAAAATGTGCAATTGAAATTTGGCATAAACCCCTAGCAGATATTAACTAAAACAAAGGCATATACTGTTTTGTTTGCTTGTTCGGAGCTTGATTAGTCTTACTTTCCTCTACGTTATGCAGAATTTTCTTAAGTCTAATGCTAGAATTAACCTTATCAAAGAAGAGTATTTCTTATGCTAAAACAAAAGTACATTAAAATATCTTGTGTTAGAGTGGTTTTTTTTAACCCTTCTCTGTTCACCTAAAAAGACAGAATCTGATTTCTTAGCTTGTTTTCTCTTCTACAGAGAAATAAATTAAAATATGGGATATAAATGAAAATATTAATTAATGCTGCAGCTGGTGCTCTGCTTTTCTACTGCGGAAGGCAGCATTTCTACATATGTAGCTTAACTGTTTGTTCTGTGATGTGTTTGTGGGCATATGTCTGTATGCATACACACTGATACAGAACTAAAAAAAAAAGATCCAGAAGAGAAAAAGGATAAACAGGCTTATGTGTGAGAATATATTGAACAAACTGGAACTACCCAGCTTGGAAAAGGATTTGTTTAAAGGGGAACACGGGAGGGATCTGTAACACGATGGGTTCACTGGAGCAGGTGAATAGGGATGGAAAGAGACAAAGATGAACACAATGAAACTGTAATGGACACTCTAGAACAAATTAGACAGTGTGTATACTTTGCAGACTGCACCGCCACACGACGCTGCAGGATGGCTTCAGGAAGAAATTGGACAGCTTCATGAAAGAGAAGATGTGCAGGTGCAGTCTTTTGCTTCACATATCACATTTCAGGTTTCTGAAAGCTGAGAACATATACCCAGGAAACTATCTCTTGTCCTCCTTCCTGAAACACTGACTGTTACCACTGCCAGAAATAACCTACTGGCATAGGTGGACCCTTGTTACTACAAAAAAGAATGAAAAAAGGAAATGTATGAACAATTTAGGGAAGATAGATTTCAACTATATCTAGCCTAATAAATTAAAGAATGCCTGGGACCATTCTCAGATATTTTGTGTCAACCAGCACAAAACAGCATAAGTCTGTTCTATTAAATTCTCTTACCTGAAAAAGACAGTGGCCAAATACAGATTGTTTATTCAGAAATGTTCCTGGTTGGTGTTGAATCTCAAACAACAACCAGAAATTGTGTTGCAGAGAACCAGTTGGCCCAGGCCAAAGGCATGCCATGTAATGTTCAAACAATTTAATGGGAGAGATAATTATATGCCATTATCCAAGAATTATTTAATATCCTGCTATAGACATAACTTGTGCTACACATACAGCACTAAAAAGACAGCAACGATAAATATAGCAGGAAGGTGATTTACATTCTTCATTAATGTACAACAGATCATTTATATTTTTAGTATAATCCTATTGCATAGGAGACAACTGCTCATAGAAATAAAAATAATTGCTGAAGATCTAATATCTTTTCTAAACACTCCTTTCCCATGCTTTGTCACGTTTAGCATCAAACTCTGTTAAGAACAGAAAAGCAACAAAAAGAAAAGCAAGATCTTTGACTGTACTGCTTGAAATCCACTTGCATTTTCTCCTGAAATTAGCAATGACAATGCACCAAAACTTGCATTACACAAAAGCATAAGTGCTAAAATTATATAGGTAAAGCACAATGTATTTAGTTCCATGGTTACTGAGATATTTGGGCTATTCCAAATACTGTGATCCAAAACTAAATCTTGGGATAGTAATGTTGCCCAGATAAACCCTGGACAAGGCAAATCACAGCACGAGCATCACCCTCAAGGGCACCTTATATTTATCATACCCACTGAAATATGGAATAACAGAATAAAACATAACCCAATTACATGATAATGAAATAAAGTTTCAGTTTTAAAAAAATGCTTTGGCCCTCTCTTTGTATCCTTATCAATCTGCTAATCTGAGTGGCTAGTTCTACACAGACCAAATGACTCTAATTGCACATTAAGAGTATTCCATTTACCCAGCAATTGATTGGCTAAAAGTACCTAAGTATTTTATTATAATATACAATTTCATAAGAAAATAAAAACACTGTTGGTGTTCAGGCCTGTTGAGAAGAAAATGCAGGGCCAGGGCTTTAGCTAATGTATATTGGTAAGAATCCATTAATTTAGTTGTGCCTCACTGATTTACACTACCTGAAGCGTACAGTCGTACTTACCATTATATTTTGTATACTTTTTCTTCTTCAGTTTAATGACACTTCATCTGCTCATGATGTTTCTGTTACTATGTCTGAGATGAACTGAATTCTAGATGCGTACTTCTTACAGAAAAGGTTTTACATCAGGCTGTCAATTTGCACAGTCTTATTGAAATTACAACTAAATCATTCAAGTAAGTAAACTCTTAAAGATTTAGTTGCTTTGTCACAAAACTAACTAGAATAAATTGGAAAGTAAACCTCAAACTTGCAAAATATTTAAACAATCAAACTAAAACATCAATGCAGGACAAACATCATCCTGGCAGTGCAGGAATGTTGCTTTAATAGTATGTGTCTTTGAAGAATCAATAAATGTTGCAGAAAAATTTTCAGCAATGTGTTTTACAGTCAGATCATTAATACGCTTATTCTGTATTTTTGAGAGGAGGGGTAAGACCATATTAGCTCATGTTTCTTTTGTGTCTTGGACTGTAAATTAAGCCTCTGTTCCTTAGGGCTGATACTTTTTGACTACAAAAATCTAACAGTGTAAAAGCTAATGTAACGTTGCTTAAATAGGGAAAATATAATTTATTTTGTTCTTTGTAGTGTAGTGAAGCGAAATTCAGGAATATTATAATGTGAGGTGTGTCTTGTGACGTCATTGCAATATTGACTGATATTGTGGCAGTTATTGGTCCATGACATAATTAATCCTATAATGGGAAATCAAATTATCTAAAACCAATTAGGTAATCTGAAACGTCCTAGTGTACTGTGGCTGGCCTCTAGCTACCCCTCTTGAAAGGCATCTGTCTTCCGCAGGTTCCATGTCATATTTGCTGGCCCCATACAGAAATACAGACACACAAACAAATAAAACAGTACTAGATGACCAGGCTCATAGACTTGGCCATCATCTATAATGTAAATTATAGCTCAACATAAATGTTGTGAGGACTTATGAAGATTAGAATTCCAGACTTGGACATCTAAAGTGACAGGTGACTGGGGAATTCTATTTGCCTTCAAAGCAAGTAGCAAAGTCATTATATAAATTCATCCTTAGGACCTTGGTATACAGAACTCCGATGGTTTTGTTTGGTTTTGAAATAACAAAATATTATATACAAAGCTCAGGAAATAAATATTACATAAATAATTTTCAGAATGTAAAACTCATCTATTTTTTCAAATGGAAACAGCAATACTATACATGGTCTTTGTAAAGACTACAAGATTTCCAGAACAGGACTGGGAAACAAAAGCTTCCAAAATACTGTAACATTATCTTCTCATTTGGTTAAAAACCTGTTTTGATAGATCCGAGACATCTCTGTAGTGAGAAAGATAAAGAATTCCGAGAATTAGGCATTATGAGTGGGATTCAGTAAAACACTTAGACATTTAAATTTCAGATGTCTATGGGTGAGATAGTTGTCAAAGCTTCCCCTGCTTGACCCTCGTCAAAACAGTGAAACCTTGAGTGGGTTCATGGACAGTGCACAAGAAATTTGACTCAGTTGCCCTCAACCAAGACATGGATTAGGTACCCTGGAGCATCTGTATATGTGGCAACCGATTACCACCCTGCTTGTGCTATGTCCCATTTTAATTTATGGAGATCTTGTCAGCAGAGCCTCAGGAGGGATTTACCTCCCACTATTGTAAACATCTAAGATGGGGTTCAGTTACCTACACAAAGGTATCTTGTGCTATTAGAGGGATGTCTTAGGTGGCCATCCAAGATGTCCACACAAAACTGGCAGATATGACATGCAGAAAATTATTGCCTTTCTGGTGCAACTATTAGAGGCCATTTTTTGACAATTTCCGTTCATCTCAAAAGACAGTAAAATGGTTTATAGCTAAGAAACCGAATCATATCTTACATATTTATATTCAGCTGAGCTGAATTACTCTCCTGATGCTATCAGCTAGATGTCCTTCAAGTACAGACAAGTAGGATGGGGTTCAGTTGCTAAAACATAAGCATCTAGCACAATTTTAATGATCTGTGCATCATTGTATATTTCCTGAGCATCCGTACAGGGCTGTCACTTATATCACAAGAACTACAGGAGATCCACACCTTCTGGAGCACGAACCAGAAGCCAAGTGGGTTACGTTATGATGTTTCAAACATCATTGGATGCCTCTATTTAAGCAACTGAATCCTACCTGCGCTTTTATAGATGTTTGTCCTGTGTGGAATACTGTTCTTCATAACAAAAGTGTGACAGGGTCAAGAAAAAGTAAAACTGTTTATGTCTGATAAAGTAACTGTTACAACTACTTGTGCATTTGGCAGCAGTTTTTGGTATAAACACAGAACCACTTTCAGAAACTATCAAATGTTGACCAAACACTGAAATCTGTGACATTAGGGTCTCTTCTTAACAAAGGATATACAAAATGTCTTAACTAAACAAAGATTTTAATTTTTTTTTTCAATTCTACTTTCATCCTTAATGCATGAACAGTCACAGCTTGTTCAGTTTACAGAATATTGTACAGGACTGTTCTGAAACAGATAGTTGGGTTGCATTAGGAAGAGTGTGGCCAGTAGGTCAAGAGAGGTTCTCCTTCCCCTCTACACTGCCCTAGTGAGGCCTCATCTGGAGTACTGTGTCCAGTTCTGGGCTCCCCAGTTCAAGAAAGATTAGGAGCTACTGGAGAGAGTCCAGCGGAGGGCTACAAGGATGGTGAGGGGACTGTAGCATCTCTCCTACGAGGAGAGGCTGAGGGAGCTGGGCTTGTTCAGCCTGAAGAAGAGAAGGCTGAGAGGGGACCTAATATATACCTACAAATATCTGAAGGGTGGGTGTCAGGAAGATGGGGCCAAGCTCTTTTCAGTAGTGCCCAGCGACAGGACAAGGGTCAATGGGCACAAACTGAGGCACAGGAAGTTCCATCTGAATATGAGGAAGAACTTCTTCCCTCTGTGGTTGGCTGAGCACTGGAACAGGCTGCCCAGGGAGGCTGTGGAGTCTCCTTCTCTGGAGATATTCAAGACCCACCTGGACAAGGTCCTGTGCAGCCTATTGTAGGTGACCCTGCTTCGGCAGGAGGGTTGGACTAGATGACCCACAGAGGTCCCTTCCAACCCCTACCATTCTCTGATTCTGTGATTCTGCGATTCTGTTGCAAACTCAGGACCGTAATTTTAATGTTTCTATATATAACAGTAACTGTACCAAAGTTTAATATACACTTCACACATGATATGAGCCTTATCCTGCTTGTCTAAACTGCTTAACTGTTTAAGGTAGATCTTGTTTTAGGTACCTGGAAAGTGATCAAGCTCACCTTAATGCAAGAATTCTAGAAGGGATTCAGTTACTTACAAGAATATATATGCCTGATAAATAAAATAGATATTACCAATATAAATTTCAGGAGTAGTCTTTGATAAAAGCTTTCATACATAAGACTTCATGAAGAAGATTATGTCTTTGAGCACGCAGGGCAGTAAGTTTCATTAATTCCTAAAGCTGTCTTCTGAGATGTATCCTTCTTCTTGCCTTGTCACAGCTGGATAGAGAAGCCATTTTCTGCTAGCCTGTGACGGTTTGTAGAATAACACCCCGAGTCTCTTGACTACTGGGTGATGAAGCTGCAAAGAGGTTACATTTGCTTTGTTCTTTTCTACTATCTACCTTGAATATGTATATTTTCTCTTTGCATGTCATAAGCCACCATCTGTATAGCCACGTGAAGGTAGATGCTATGTAGTCCAAGTCCCATCTAGCTTTCAATGAGAGATTAAAAAAGAGTTTCAGCTGCACACCAACAGCAGCAGAGGACTCAGGGTCTTCATTCTGACTCTGTGCCTTATCACTGCTAACAACTTTTTAACAGCTTCATTCGCTACAGAGAGAGCAATGCACTAGCAGGCTTGCAGGATAAGGCGGACGACTAGCGAGATGTGCTCATTGAATAATTGGAGATGGGAATAAGCACTGACTTTTAAACTTGTGTTTCTAATTCTTAACACACCAAAGACTTAAAGAATTTGAATTTAAATAGTTAATATGACCTATCACAGAGATAGAGGCAACTACTAATTTGGGATTATGACATAATGAATTAAAGTGTAATTTAAAAAAGTCTATATTTATATAAAATACATAATTTAATATGATTCCATATATGGTAATATACTCTGTATATTATGGTTTCATTTGTGTGTTTTTTAAAATAAGATCAGGATTACTTATTGTTGTTTGGAAAGAAAATCCTAGCAAATATATTTTATTAAAAGAAAACCTCATGTTGTGAACGAAAAAATATTAAGCATGAATATATATTCTCTGGTTAATTATTTTTATGTCCTATTTTATACTTTTAATCAATGATTATATTTAATTCACAAGCTTCAACATATTCAAGTTTATTAAAAATGCCTTCCTTAATTCAATGTTTACATACATTTTTCTTACTTTAAATCAAGTAAGGGTGAGAAGTGCTACTTCCTTGATGTGAACAGGCTTCTTTTCTGGATCCTTTATGGATCTGAAGTTTAGGTTTGTTTCCTATCCTATTTCCCCCATTGGTCTTACAGGAAGCAAGCATGCAAAAAAACTGGTTGAAAGTGCAGATCTTTAATCCAAATGAGAAGTTTGGGGTTTTCCAGATTTCTTTTCAGAACTTACCCTTGTGAGGGGTCTTGTGTCTGCTTTCCTTTTTTTTTTTCCACTGATACAGTACAGATACCAACTGCAGAAGCATATAGATTTGAAATAAGTAATTTGATGTGCTCTTGAAAAGAATGAAAAAAAAAAATGCAGTGGACAGTTCTCTACCTCTTCCTGCATTTGACCTCCTTAAGAATTTCCTTGCAAACTAAACAATGTCTGGACTGCTTAGCAGGCAGTATAATAACTGTATTTTAGTGTATAACAGCAAGAAAAATTCTGCAAAAATGTTTTTGCACTCAAACAACAGGTTTTTTTCAATAGAATGAGAAACCTTTTTGAAGTCTGTCTCGAACAATCTCTGATGCTTCTGTTTGATCAATGAAGTTAAGCATGCTTCTGTCACCTGAACATTAGTTGTTTTTTCTTGCATGGAGAAACAGTTCAATAATGCAGAACATAGATGCTTCATGTTCTATGGAATGAAAAAGGCAGTATCTGAGGGAAATTTATCTTATTCTAAAATAAATTTGTAGTTTGTTAAAGATGAATAATCCTCTGCTCCCTCCCTGTTGACTGCAAAACTTATCCAATAGCGAAACTTTTGCTAGATGCTTGAGGTCAGAAACGAACCCCATCCTCAGACATTACAATATATGAGAGCAATGCCTTCTGAAGTGCCTGTTTCTTTCTGTACAAATAGGAGATTAGATTTTGAAGTCTATCCCTAAATATCTAAAACCAAAAAAAGATTAATTCTTTTCAAATACAATTATTGGCAACACGGTTTTAGCTGTGAAGTTTCAAATTACATAGGACATCCTTCCTTGAAAAATAGCCTGATTATATTATTTAAATAGATGAAGTTAAAAAATGCAGTCTAAATGCAATATACTTGGGTTAAAAGAACCCGACTGTTTAAAGTACTTTCAGAGTGAGTCCTTCAGCTTTGAAAACAGGTAGCCTACTTGATTTCAAACAACACAGGTCTGCTGACATTCCAGATATATCATAAAGTTAGTCTGTTGGTTATTGTACTTACTAAGGGCATCACTATTTAGAGACATTTATTTTTATAAGTATTTGTTGGTCTGTTGTATGGCAGTTGTACTATCTTGTTTGATGTTTGTTCCCTTCTTTTTGACGTCCATTGCAGTATCTCTCAGGATGCCCAGGGCTACTGATTGCCGCCTTTGTATGCGTGCTAATTTAATGAAAATTAAAAAAAAAAAAAAATCAAAATGCTAATTTTCAGCTTCAATGCTCTGAAACACCAAAGACAAGTTTCATCCGTAAAACGAGTAAGTAGATAATTGGACTGTGAGGTGCATCTGGTTAGGAAAGTTTGTCAGTTTAGTTCCTCCTCGTTACTTTCTGCAACACAGGTCCAGAATGCAGTGTTGGAAAAGGTTCATGTAAAATATAGTTCAATAGGTAATGCAGAGAAAGATCTTTTATGTTTTATCATGCATTTTACAAGGATTACTATCCTTACCTAGTCCAGCTCAGCACATAGACATACTTTTAAATGTAAACATAAAAGTCCCTGTAAATTCATTGAAAACTTTGAGATATTTTTTGCCGCGAATGGCTTCAATTTATATTCATATTTACATCTATGTCTCACAGGGTTCATGTGAAGAAAATTGCTGGACTAGGAAATATAACAAAATATTTTTACTCTGACAAAAATGCCAAAATCTCTTTGCTGCTTCCCCTTCAAGAAACAGATCTTGGCAGACTACTAGCTCTTTACTTCCAAATTAACTCATGGAGTTCTATAAAGATATTTTCCCGTTTCTTTTCTAGATGGTCTTCTCCTTTATACTAATGGTCCATTTGATCCAAACTCTAGAACTTTAGACTTGTTATTTAGACTTCTTCTCAGCTTTCATAGCCGATGGCACTTCTGTGCGGTTTCTACTTGATAAATTCACTGTAAAATACAATTGATATCATAAATCTATTTTTTCCTAATTTTATATTATATATCTAGTAGTACACGACTAGAAAGAGAATATTGGAATAACACCAACATTCATGGACGGTCCCTTGTTTTAATTTCACATTTCGATCTTGGCAAATTGGCACTGTTACATTTCTAGTTCCATTGCATAAATTTCAGGTCATTGTAAAGATCATCTTGTCTCGGGTGGTGAGACTAATCTGGGACCTGGTATTCCATCTTTTTCTATGCCTGAACAGAACAGAAAGGGGAGAAAGAAATACCATGAAGTGAAGAAAATTACACTGGAGAAGTTTGAAAAATTTCCTGTACCACCAAACAAACTCATAAAGGATGCAGTTCCCTACTGTGCATCAGGAATATGTAGATGTCATTTAAATTCTTAAAAAAGATTTTCAACTGAGGGTCTCAGGTAAAACCTACACAAACCCACTGCAAGTTCCTGAAACAGAAATTTGTAGAACAAACCTGAGGAATCACTCTTTTCATTCTTACTCTGGTGTTATGTCAAAAATACTGTGGTCAATTTACTTATCTTGGTTTTGATATTCCAAAAGCTAGGGTTATTATGAATGGAGTACTTCTAGGGTACAGTTTACTTCCTCCTGATGTAGACTTCAACAGCTAGAGGAGATGATTCTTATACTTGAAGTTCTGAAAAACAAAACTAAAAAGTCCAATTTGTGCACCTAGCACATCAGCAAAAGAGAAGAACGTTGTAGGAATGAGACAAGGGGCAATTTGGAAACATTAGTCTGAGAAAAACTGGTTTCAGGAATGCATGAAGGAAGTTCAAAGACAAATCCCTGTGAAAAATCTGTCATTCACAGACTGAAAATAGTACTTTGATTTTTTTAAGACTTTAAAATAACAAACATATCTTCAACAAAAAAGAGAGGCAAAAGGAATTTGAATTATCAAGCATCAGCTCAGGGGTGGACCAAGATGGACTACTGAAGCTATAATCAGTACAGTTTACACTGCAGTTACCCTCAGGAGCTCCTGAGAAGAAAAAAAAGACGTGAAAAAATGATATGAACTCATCAAAAGTTACATAGATTTACCTGAAGTCCTCAAGTTCTTATCAGAATGAGGGCATGTCTGAAAGTTACATTCAATTCTTTAAGGGCAGAACAGAAGACACCTCAGAACTTCATAATCACTTTATTGAACTTGATATGAGACATCAAATATCATTCATCTTGTAAGTAGCTGGCTGTGGCTTCAGGACTCTGAGCAGGACCAAAACAACTTGGTCCTCCATTTTGTTCAGGACAGTTTATAGAATAGTCTTATTGGACAGTGAAGAAATTTTATTTCAAAGTCAAGTTTTAGGGCAGACATAGTTGCATACTGCTGTAAGGGGAAACAGAATTGGTAGTACAAAGATAGATAAATTAACTATTCTTTGAGATTCATTTGCTTAAGGACATGTTTTTAGCACAATCAAACACTGAAGCAGGTTGCCTGGAGAAGTTGTGGAGTGTCTGTCCTTGGAGATATTCAAAACCCAACTAGACAGGTCTTGGGTAACCTTAACTAGCTTTATCCTACTTAATCAGGGAATGTTGGGACTAGATTATCTCCAGAGGTCTTTTCCCACTTCAACCGTTCTAAGCATCTGTGATTTTGGGGGATTTTTTAAATTTTTTTTTCACCTACAGTCTATTTACTGGAGTACATAGGCATACCCAAATTCTCCTTCTGGGAAAAGATCACTTAATTTAGTCAGGTATGTAGAGCAAATGTCAACAAATCAAGAAGAGTTAGACAGAGTTAGCACATCAGAGATTATCCATGTTATCTAAGAAAATTATGACCCATGTCACAGTCTCTAGCACTTTCAAGACTACAAGTAAGAAAAGAGATAAAGCTGAACTGTCACTTCTACAATGAGATGATTACAGGACCAGATGTCTTAAGTCTTTCTTAATGAAGTGATTGATTCCCACGAATGAAGTCATATTATATTAATTCACTGGACTAGTGAAAGCAGATATCTTTTACAGGTAATTCAAAGTCTCAGTTCTGAGCCATACCTTGAATCTTGTTCAAGATGAACAGGAAAGTGCAAAAATTATGGTGATGTAGATACTGCCACTGTAGACTTTATATATGCCATTGTTTAAGTAATATTGCAGATATTTTTTTACATGATTATATATTGATAAGTGTCACTGTTTAAAGCAGGGCATCAATAAACTGAGTGATAGATGCTCTCCATTAACCCCCACCCTCCCATCAGAGGAAAGGAGAAGGAGGAAAAGGGAGAGAGACTTAAAAATTGAATATAAGAAGTTTCACTAATAGCACTAATAATATTAAAAATATTAATAATCAGGCAAATAATGCAAAATATACAAAACCGATACTGAATTTCCTGGAGTTCGGTGCTGGGGCACTCGTGTCCCGCCAGCAGCTGTTGTGCAGCACCAGGAAGTCCCAGACTGGACTCAGCAGTGGACAGGAACTGGACGCAGGAATGCATGGGTAGGAATCTGGATCGGGATCGCAGATAGAACAACGAGCAGGGTTCTCTTCAGAAGGCGGTCATGGACGAAGAGAGTGAGACTCTCGTGATCCCTCAGCTTTAAACAGAGTATGACATGCATGGCATGGAATACCTCATTGGTCAATACTGGGTCACCTGTCCTGTTCGTCCTTCCCCGCAAGTACGATCCCTTCCGACTTCTCACTTGCGGGACCTAAGAGATCTGTCTGTGACCTTGGCTGCCATAATGATAGTTATAACCAGGGGCCTTTTTCTGCGTTCCTTTCTTACCGTTAGCTCAGTGTAACTATAAACATTAGGTGTTAGCAGCTTTGGAGTGGACACTGTAAAATATGCAGCCAGCTTCAGAAAAATGCAGTTACTTAGAAGAACTTAGCTGTGAGGAAGATTCACTGAAAAAGAATCAGTTCTGTTTTAACCAAAAGCAGGACAATATGATAGCTGGAAAATTAAGCAATTTAGGAGGAAATTATGATAAGATATATAGAATTTAAGATTATCTTCTAAAGTCTATTAAGCATTTTTCTCCATTGAGATTACAACTAAAATGGGTAGGTTAATGATAATATTTATTTTTTCCTTTGATTTGGATATGCAGTTTATAGTCCCTGAAACACATGGAAGAGCTTCAGAGAAAAGAATAAATAAATAAAACATTGCAAGATTCAGTCTGGAGTATGCTGTAACCAGAGTATTAATATATACTACTAGAGAAGTATCAGAACTGGTTCATTTAAGTCCAGAACTCCAGGCAAGTCAGATGTGGGTATTTGCACACAGGTCTCCCACTTTCCAGTTAGATATAGGGGACTGGAAATACTGTCTCTTGGTGTGTGTTATGGAGTCACAGAACGATTGAGGTGGGAAGGGACCTCTTGAGATCATGCAGACCAACTATACTGCTCAATCCAAAGCCCAGGACCATGTTCCATTGGGTTTTGAAAATCTCCAAGGATGGCTACTCCACAACTTCTCTGGGCAACCTGTACCAGGGTTTGACCACCCTCAGAGTAAAAAGTGTTTTCTTGTTTTCGGATGTAATTTCCTGGTTTTTAATTTGTGCCCATTCCCTCCTGTCCTGTCAATGGGCACCACTGAGAAGAGTCTGCATCCTCCATCTTCATTCCCTCACTTCAGGTATTAATACACACTAAGATCCCCCTGAGCCTTGTCTTCTCCAGTATGAGCAGTCCAACTCCTTCAGTCTCTTCTCGTCTGAAAGGTTTTCCAGTTGGAAGATACAGGTCATAAAGTGACTGCTGAAAACACTTTCTGAATCTAAACGAAGTTGGGTGGAATAACTGCTGTAAGAATCTCTTTGTATTTAAGCATCAAACTATTCACTTATGTCAGGACTTGGTGGTCATGTAGTCAAACAAGATAACTTCAGAATTCCTCAGCAGCTGGACAAAAATTTTAATGCCTTAAATTTTGGATTTAACTTCCTAAACAAAGACATCCTCTATGTCTCTTCGTAATTGTAGCCAAGAAATAATTTTTCAGTTTTCCAATAATAGTCTGTTGTTTATAAAACATATTCAGTATCTTTAACTTATCTGATAAATATACGCAGACCTTCAGTATCATACTGTATAACTAATCCCTCTAAAATAATTAAATATCATTTATCACAATATTTCACACCTCTAAATATGATGAGTGGGGTTTTTTTTAGGTAATCAGCAATTATTTTACAAAGAGAACGAATTATCTGAAAGAAAAATGACATCTGTAGGTATAAGATCATAAATACAAATGCCAGTCCATTTCTGATCAGCGTGAAACTTCCTGATAATACCATGCAAAATCTAGTATTCACTTCACAAATGTGGATAATGAAGATATGAGTGGAAGAGCATGTGTCAAAAGTATGCAAATTAATTTATGTTTAATCTACCTATGCCTAAGAAAAACAATCACCTCCTGCAGAAGAATTGCTTTTATTTAAGTATTTCTAGCTGATGAAATCCCAGCATTCTAACAAGGGTTTATAATTTGATAAAAATTACTGGTGACTGGATCTGCATTTTCTTCAAACTGCTGCCTTGCTTCTTGCTAAGTGCACTGCTGACACAATTGATATTGAAATTGAACTTAAAAATTACTGTCCCAGTAGACGTTTATTAGATTTAGCTTGCTGAAGTAAACCTAGACACAGTGCCCACAGTACAATGTAAAAACAGATCTTATTTATGTGTGCCGGGAAATGTTGCACGTTTCTTCCAGGAAAAAAGGGAAAATCAGAAATAACAAGAACGAATAACAGCCACAAAGCAAGATTTTATCCATGCTATTAGAGGACCAGAGAAAACTGACCTGTGTTAGACTAATGTAATGTCATCTTTGAAAACATTACAATACTCTGTAATGCAATTTATTCTTATATAATCATTTTAATACACATTATTGGGAAAAAGCTTGACAGAAAGAAGCAGTTACAAATTCAATATATGCCATGAGCTGAAGCAGAAGAATCTCAGTATGGGGATCTAATTTTTCATGTGAAAATATTACATATACTTTAGTGAGAACTCAATGCATATGGTTCACCTGAAATTATTATAAAGAAAAGCTGTGAAGCTAGCAGAAGTGGTAATTTATGAAGGAAGACACACCCAGAAATACTTAAACTCTAATAATAGATGCTCATCCCTAGATATTCAATATATTTTTTGAATAAAGAATAGTATTCTGACAGATATTTTAAAAACATTTTTTTCTGCCTACAGATGATAGGAATGCTACAGCCTTAACAACCATGTAGCTATCTGCTTGTTTGCTAAGACTTCTGTTCAGTCAGACACATAATTACGTACCTATACCTGTTAGAGTCAATTGGAGAAATATGCATTGAGGTGACCTGTGCTCACTGGTGTTGAATGTCTCATGTGTCTGTAGAAATCTTTCTGCACTATCTCTGTCATCCCAGCATCTCCTTTTGTTGTACTGCTCTTTACTGTCACTGATCAATAACATTGAGCTAGTATGGGAAACCTAAATTAGTAAGCACATCTCAGAAGCATTCAATGTTAAATTTCAAGTGAAGTTTGACAGTGTTATATATCATTTAGTGTCAACTGTTGTACAAATATCGTAGGATTTGTCTGGATGAAGGAAAAGGAATGACGAATACAGAAAAGGAAAAAGAGGCAATGAAGTTTAAAAAGGCAACAAAAACGGTAAGGAAAAGAAGAATGTGTATCTAAAGTGAAAAGGAGCAATCCAAGGTGAATTGTCATGCATATGGAGAAAAGAAGGAGAGTGTAAAGCATGGCACAGCAAACACAAAATTCATACCTAAAAGAAATCACAACAGGGAAAATCTTTCTGGGAAAATAGTTATGTGTTTCTAGCAGGTAAATCAAAAGAAACTGAACAAAATGCTGAACCTTACTAAGCCTTTAAGCTCACTGTGGTATGAAGACAGCTTTCTGCTTTGTTACTGTCTTCTCTTTCCCCTTCCCCCCCCCACCCCCGGCCCGAAACACAGGTGTAGAAGAAATACCTATGTGTTACATGTATGTCAGTGATTTACCACTAAAATGCTCTGATGAGACAACATAAGGGAATGTTAAAAATGTGAACAGTTATATTGTTGATTATCAGCTCAGTGATATAGCTGACTGGGTAGACTATGGGCAAAAATGTCCAGAAAGCAGAAATGTTCCCAAAAGGATTCACATCTCAGAAGTATTTCACTGCATTTAATGATTATCCTGAAAACTTATGCTCAGCTTCAGCTCAATTAACAAGAAACCAGGACTCTATTGGTATTCCAGTTTCAGTACAAAAACTGCCTGGACACCAGGGAGTTTCTCTGTATGTTCAGAAACATTTCAGTGTGGATAATACTGACAATTTGGACTCTAGTTTGTGCCCAGCTGGGACCCAGAAAGTACATGCCCCCCGCCTAAGTTAGCCGTCCTGGAACTCATTTCATGAATTATTGTCAAAAAAGTAGCTCTTAGAGAAGGATCCAATCAAAAAGCAGTGACAGCGAACTTTGATGTAATATTCCTATACTTGGAGTACTCATGGAGGAGGAAGTTTGCCTTCAAATTTCTCTTTTCACTTAGCTTTTAAAACCTACCTTTCAACGTAACAAACAGGTTAAACACCATGTTTTGAGAAAGGATTCAGAGTTGTAAATATGAGGTGGAATAAAAATAATTATCACAGTGCTCAGCAAGCACTGAAAAGTGTTTCAAGAAATCCCTCTCTGTAGAATTTCAGGCAGGTCTTCACACCGGTCATAGTTCATCTGAGCTGTACCTCACTCAGATTGCTGACTTCTAGGACTTTTCTAAGATACTTGATTTTGCCCAGCACTTAACACAGCTTAACACAGGGTGCTGCTTCTTGTGTCTGACACCATTCCAGTTACGCTCCTGTTCTTAATTTTGAAGGGATTAAGTTACATACTAAATTTATATCTAAATTCCAAATGGAAAAACAATTTAGATCAGATTTTTCTTCTTTTATGTAATGAAATTAAACTACCTCTAATTGCAAATCTTCAAAACATAAGTCCTTAGGCAGTTATTGGTTACTATTGCAAATGTTGACTTTCATGGTTTTAAAAAATATTACCTATATTTTTCACCCTTTTTACTGGAAGAAATATACTTTTGCACTTTTGGAAAATATAATTTGTGTTGTCTTCATTATCAACTTCATTACATTATCTGATATCCTCTAGGAGGGTTTCTTGGTATTTCCTAACCAACCACTAAGTTTTCAGGTGCATGCAAATATTTATATATATATATAAATACATATATTTGTTGTTGTTGTTGTTGTTGAGTGGTTTGCAGTTTTTTCCTTTATCCATTTTTAATTTAACTGAGTTATAAAATTTTATTGTGATCATTCATGACAGAAGAATAAGCATATTTCACAGTTTTCTTTTACTCCTTATTGCTTATTTCTATTTTTTCAGATGAAATACATGTAACCCGCTATCTCTAGTTTTCAGTAAGCTGCCCTAATTAGATTTAAAACACATATTTCAATATGTTCTCAAAAACTAAGCTTCTATTCCATCACTGTCAATTAGACCAAAAGAATTCAAGAGTAAATCCACAATATGGTAATTTTGCAAAGCTCTGAATATCTCAGTTTGTTGGGAACTTCCCAAGAAAGATAGGAATGCTCCGGTTTTCATGCCAAAAATCAGGGGCCTGCAGTTCTGGGTTTCTTTTCACAGATTTTAGAGGGATCTGACTGGGCTCCAGGCAATGACTATTTACTGTGAATACTTCTAGTTAGTAAGGGATAAAGTTCAAGTGAAAGCAGCTTAGAGCCTTGCTATATAGGCTCTATATAGAGCCTATATATGACACTAGCTCTAAAAGAAATATGACACTAGCCTATGTGACTATATATGACACTAGCGTATGTGACACTAGCTGGAAAAGAATAGTGTTGTCTTTCCTAAGAGTTTCTGTAAAGAAGCATTAGGTGATCAAAGAATTTCGTATTACTGTTTATAACCAAGATGAAATCCTGAAAACCAAAAGGTTTGAAAGAGATGAAAGAGAAACAAAGGAACCAAGATAATACAGAAATATGTGTCTAGCTTCTGGATGTAGAAGACAGACCCATACTTTTTATTTACATATTTTAAGTAAATATGTTGCTGACTAACTGTTTCAGATAACCTGAAGCTTTCCCTCTCCTATGAAAGTTTTAAGAATTCTAGTAAGTTTAAAACAAATGCAACTGTGTTTCCTCATAAATGTAAAGTTTTCCAATGTATCTTATCAAAAGTTTCTGACAGCAGTGTGCTGTGCCCAGTATCTCCCCCTGAGTGGGATGCCTCTAAGAGCACTTTGAACTGTGAAATTAGAAGTTACCATTGCTGATAGAACCTGGGATGAACTACAGGGATCCCTCGCTCCTTCAGGATCGACCTTCGCCTGTTGAGGAAAATAATTTTGAGTGTTTCACTGAACACAAGGGGAATTTTAACAGGTACCTTCATCTATCCATATTGTCTGTGTGTATGTAAGAATTGATTCATAATATCCTACTATTGTGATAGTAGTGAATGCTTTTCAACCACTTTGTAAATGTTAAGTTAACCTATGATTAATTACTGCTAGAATTCTGTGATTTTCTCTCTAACTGTGAACAAATATTAAATTTCTGCTAGGTATCCTTGAGATACAAACCTTTGTGATCTGAGGCTAAATCTGGATTCAACCACACCTAGGCTGCTCTCTGAGAAGGAGTTTAGAAAGCAAGGGGGTCCATTCTGAACCCCATAACTCAACGGGAGGGTTTCCCTTACCACTTATATCTTGTCTTTCAGTCTCTGTATAAATCATTGTATCTTCATTCTACCTTGATTTTGTATTCCGTTCATATGAGAAGTAACAGAGCGAACCTTGCCAACGAACTTTATTAAATCACATTATATAAATTCTTATTAAAATAATTTATTGCAAATACCCTTGACAGTGATTCTTTAAGAGACCTAACCACTCATTTGCAACAACATTCCTGCGAAGACACTAAGAATTAGAGGATTTTAAAACATCAGTCTCCTATTAATTTGAAATAACTGTTCTAATATATTTTCACTCAAAAATTAAAGTACCTGATCTGATGAGTGAGGTGGACAACCACCATTTTTAAAAAATTTTCTTTTTCCTTTTAGTGCAAAAAATTCTAGGCAGCTTCATAAATCTCCACACTCTGTTGAGTTCATCTGGTCCTGCTGGACAAGTCTGGTGAATTCTTGTGAGCCATGGTTTTATCCAGATCTGGTACACATCTGAAACCCTCCTGTATTGTGGGACGGTTAGGCAGCAAAGTCAATATACTGCATGATCTCTAAACCAGTAGATGTTTGAATGTGTTTTTGCAGCTCAGTATAAAATTTGGTGCTGTGCTATCCATATATTTGCTGTCTGGGGAGAATATTTATTGGAAAGGCCCAATCAGAGCCACTCTCAGCCTTCATTGGTAAATAGTAACAAAAAGTTGTCATCAATTCAGAGGGTTACAGTTAATTTTCCATGCAAATTCCACATACATAATATCAGAGATCATCTATTTAAAGGCGTCTCTTTCTTTTTCTTCTTTCTTACCCTTTTTCTGTTTGGGAGTATGCCCTGTCTTGTTCCAGGGACATTTTTAGGAGAAAACTTGAAATGAAATACAAGGATTCTTCAGATCTCTGCCATAATCCTTCAGCTATACTTAGCAGAGAGCTGGATACTTTTCATGAAGAAGACTCTGCCTGCAGAACAGACACATGGCAATGAACCAAAGTAGAATTCTGTGCTCAGTTGTAAGCGCATGTTGCATTTAATCGTCACCTACGAATCTTGAATGAAGTCAGTGGAATGAAACTGAGTCCTAAGTATTTCTGTTACTGAGAGAGCTGGAGGGTAAGAGACTAAAGACAAATATATGTACAGGAGATAGAGTAAGACATTTGTAACAAATAAAAATTAATCTTGAAATTATGGCTTGCAATACATTTGTTCACACGCTCTTAAAAATAAATGGTAGAAATTCGAACCATATTTGGATGGCTTTATTAGAGGATATAGGATATCTTAGATGAGTAATTAATAAAACAATAGCATTACAAAATAAATGACAAGGTGAAAAAAATTATATTGCAGTGAGTTACTGATATAACTTACTTCCTTTAGGTAGAATGTTTCTCCAAGTCTGTGAATTTAGGGAAAGAGGATGCATACATCAGAAAAACAGATCTTAAAATAGATGGTGATAAAAATGCGTACTATTTGCAGAAGATGACTGTAAGTCCGAATATTGCTGTTGGTAATGCAAAGAGTAGAGGAAGATCTTCCGTTCTTAGTGTTCTGTAGATTCGGTTATGTAACATGAAATTCAAGCTTGGGTAAATTATCCTCTGTGGGCTTCATAACCTTAATCTTTGCATTGTGGAGTTAAATTGATCAAGCAGGAGACTAGATCTTGTGACAAAAGTCCAAAAAACAGGAGAAAAAAATTCCTCATAATTCATAGCAAATTAATTTTAAAACTATAAAAAGTACGACAAGGTAATGAATATAAAAAAATCACAGTCATAACTGTTCCAATGCAAGTTTAAATGCTGTGGCACAGATCACTATTATTTTGTTCTATATCATCCTCATGCTGACATAAAAGAATCATTGCTTCATACGTGCAAGATTGCCAGTGGTTCAAATGGTATATTGACTCCCCTGAACTTATAGAAGAGATGCTAATGTCCTGCAGGGCTCACAAATCCTAGGCTGGAAAACCGCTACAATGAGATTTCCTTATCCAGCACCATTTATATGTGCTTTATATTTAAATGAGTACTCACCAGTACAAAGTGTGTTCTGTTGGCTTGCACAGGAACTGGGAAAAGAGGAATGGCCACTCAATGAGGAAGGGAACTATATCCAGCTACTACCTAGTGTAAGGGTAAATGCTTTCGGCCCTCTGAGCTAAGACACCACCGCTCTTCTCATCTCTCCCCTACAGAGACAGCAGCTCTGTCTGTGACTGCATTGATGTCAGCTTTTCTCTCTCTACTGTAAAGGATTTTGGAAAGAAGGAAGGTGGTTTTTTGCCTGGTTTCTTCACTCACATATAAATAAATATATGGGAAAACTTCTTGAAAATACTGTTTTGCAGAAGATGACTGGGTTCATTCTGAATGAAATGATTCAGTGTGTCTACTGCAGTTCAGCCAATGAAACCATGGATAAATACTGTTCCATAAAATATGGCCTTTTTTCCTTCATTTTCACTCCTGTTTACAAAATATTAAATGAGAATGCTTGCAGCATCAACATTTGGATGACAACAAAGGAGTAGTACACAGAGGCTGTTGGCTGCTTAATCCTCTGTTGTGTTATAAAGTATCTTGAAGTATCTTTGAATGACAGTCAAATTAGTATTTACTTTCCTCAAGAAAGCATCATATCTGTCACATATCTAAAACCAGCCATGATCAGACTCATAAGGATAATAACAGCAATAATATTGATAACATTGTATATGATGTTAAAATTCAGATTTTCATTAGACTAATCTGCTATCATAAGCGCAGTTTCATAAGATCTAGAGAGGGCGTAAATTTCAAGCGGTTTTGATTTAGACCTGAAGATTCAAAAGCAAATTACATCATGAATTTGTGCTAAAGGGATCTTTCTGTCCTTCTCAGTGCACTTGAGCATCGTTTCACCACAGTTAGGAGTCCAAGGTAGCTGTCTGTGACACCGGCTAAATCACTCCATTTTCTGCCATTGGTCTCAGCAGCAGAAACTTTGTCATGCTGCTTGACAAAATGTCTCTAATTTGAACAACAGAGTGCTTCTGCATCAGGTTTGTACTGTATCTGGCAACCCATGCCTTGTGTTTAACGAAGACTTTAACATAAACATTGAGTTCTTAATGATGTCACGTATTCCCCAAATAACAACCAAAAAAAACCACCACCATCTTTTATAGTGTGCTAAAATTACTTTTTTGGAATGAAAGCGTAGGTATGGTTTTATGTGTCCCTGACTTGTGTTTTTTAAAATACGATTTCTCAGATTAGTTTATATACATATTGAAATATCATGCAAGAAAAAAGAAAATAAAACATAGCAAATCAAACCCCTTACTTTAGAAACAGCACATTAAGACCTAGAAGAAACAGAAAAATATTATGTATGCTGCTCGTATGTTTTATTGCAAAGTTTGGTGAATACTGTGTTCCTGGTAAAGTAGGTAATGAGGCAAGCAAATGGCTTAATCAGTGTCATATAAAAATGATTCTATCATATCTTCTAGGAATAAAATTTTTTAACTTTTGTTTTTTATTAATAAGGAGAAACAAAAATATGCAAAAAAAGCAGAACTGATCTACAACTTTTCATATTATTTACTTCATGACAAAAGTCACATGCTGTTATTTTCCAAGATTAATCCATAAGATGAATCTTGTTAAAGCAAAAAATTCATGTATTGAAAACAATATACGCACTTTTTCTAGTTTGAAAACAAAACAGTTAGTTCTTTGCCGAAAATAACATATTATTCCCTACATCTAGCAGAAATACAAAAATGTCTGTGGTCATTGTTTCGCAATGAACATTTGAAAGGAGAATAATCTACTGTTGGACTGATTATCTTCAGGACATCAATGAAACTGAATTAAGAATATTAGAAAAAAGAAAAATGATATTACCATCAAATGATTTGAACTTTGACAGCATATCATGATTTGCAACCAGTACCCTTAACATTATCTTTGGAGGACTTCCCTCTGATTACAGAATTAATGGGAAATGAAAATTAATATTTGCTTGAAGTCAATTGCTTGCCTCATATATTGCATAATGCAGTAAAATACACCACAGACAAGTTCTCTTTTTCTTTAAAAGCTGTGTAACTGAAGTTTTCAATTATTTTATCGACATTCACCAAGGGTATTTCAGAATTATGAGAAGCATTTCACTTTGTCAGTGTTCAATATGCTGAAATCTTGCAGCATGTCTACATAGTGATAATCATCTCACAGATTAAAAGCATTCTATGTTTTCTAGTGATATGAAGTTGATTTTTTACACTAGGAATTTGTCATTTTGAAGGTCTTTAAGTATGGTGAAAATCTCTCCACTGTCAAGTTCACCAGATTTTTTTAAAAAATATCCTTTGAATAACCCAATTTTGACATATTATAGATATCTTCCTATTGATGGATCAGTTAAGACTGAGTTTCAAATTAATGTCATATGTACATAGTCTGATTTTTAAAAAAATTTTGGAATACAGAAAAAATGAAAAATACCTTTTAAACCAATAAATGTAAGTATATGATAAAATAATAACGCATGCAAGGACAATAATATGTAGGTGAGAAAAAAAACTATAATATGGTAACACATGTGTTTTTCTCAAGCCTGAAAAGAAAGCCATTTCCCCTGTGGTTTTAAGCCATGCAAAGAAAGGTGGTAAAGCCTAGACCTATTTATTTAAGAGAGGTTATGCAGTTTTCTAAGCTTTCAACTTCACATGTATAATACTTGCCATATATTACTTTTTTGCAGTTCAGTTATATCTAAAACTATATTTCAAAATTAAACTTAATGGACAATATTGAAGGAAATCAGCATTAGAAAGAAAAATGTGCAATTTAGCTTAAATTAAAATTTATGTATATCAAAATAAATTTGTATTCCTTGTGAACTAAGAACACAAAATGATCAACTGGATTAAAAGTCTTAGTAGACAAAAAAAGAAAAGGCCTTATGCCGTCGTAAAGCACAAAGGCAAGACATGAAATGAGCGTCAATAGGCAGAATAGGAATATTGTATCAGGTATCAAAGATAAACACACAGAAACCTCTTCCAGTTTGAATGCAATTCAGTATGATAGCTGAGTAACTACCATCAGAACCTTGTATTTAAAATTCACAGCGAACTTCCAGGGAAAAGTACTAATTTTTAGTCATTTCAGTCACTATAGACAGATAGTACTGAGTCTGAAGAAAAAAAAATACATACATTTGTTTCATTTTTCAGTAATTCACTTGATTCTTGAATGCTTTCTCCTACACACGAATTCATTCTGAGCTTTAGACAGCCCCAAGTAAAATGTTAAAATGAATGACAACCACAACAACTGTGAAGAATTGCAGATTTACTAGGGAGATTAAAAGGCTTTTTCCCATCCCTTTAACAATATCCAATGCAGCAGGCACTCCCAAAGCAGGCGAGATATTCAGGATCATATAATTTCCCTCCACCTCTCCAATTATTTTGGACTCAGTTCTGTATTGGGTACAGTTCTAAAATGATATAAATGTTGACATGTATCAAATAATTTTAGTCTGAATCTTATGGAGACAAAGCTTAACCACCGTCTTTATCCAAACAAGTATTTGGGGAGTAGTTGAACAGGGAACAGCATGGCAGGAGAAGTTAACGTTTCCAGGGGGACATAGTTAGCAGAGGATGATCTCATTAAGCTCTGCTTGACAGATTATTAAAATTCCTGTCCTACCCCCTGCCCACCACTACTCATAATGGTACGTTAAACCAAGTCCTCAGATGTTTTAAACCTCCTGCATGACTAGGATAATTCAAAAAGACCTCAGAAGTAGAAAAAGGATAAGTTGAATTTGCAATTCTGGCTTGTATTTCTCGTGACATGGACAGAAGTCCAAAGGGTGGTTTAAATGTAAAGTGTGGTTTATGGCTTCTTTACTAATTTAAAGCAGGACAGCGCAGCTGAAACGAATAATGCAACTCAGTCCAATGACAGTAACATACCAACTCCATTTATCTTCTTCCTGTCCATGGGAGGGGGTAGGCAGCAGTTCGTGGAGCCCCATAACGGTATATTTATCTGCCATGTCACTGCTTCCTCCTAATTGTTCTCCAGATGCCATCAACCTTACTTAAGAAATTCCTACCCTATTGCATTATTCAGGTGGATTTCACAGACTACCATTGTAACGTCAGAGGTAATCAGTGCTGAAAGTGCTCTGAGCTCAACCTCAGTAATCCACCAGCAAAACAAACAAACAAACAAACAAACAAACAAACCCAATAAATGAACAAAAAATCAAAGAACAGAACTCTGAACGTCCTTTAATTTTTTTCAGAAGAGAAACTTCTGTGGGGTCTTAAACTATAAATTATAGGTTATTCTTTAGATTCATCTTGACTGTCCAGTAAAACGAGATGTTTAAATATTTTCCTCTACTGGCCAAAAAATGTCACGATTAGTAGTATGCAAATTCTGTTCAGCACCAGTTATTTTTTTTTACTGAGAAATGGTTCATTATTCTTGCTAGGAATATTGTGCAATTATCCAAATATCACAAAACTTTAATCTGATAGTTATAAATTTCTTCCTCCTCTCAAAAAAAGAGGGCCTATCTGCAAAAATACTCTTCCTTTTGCATGGGTATAAAATAGATATTTATAATTTGAGACAATAGAGTTGTGTCACAAAATGGGTTTTTAAAGCACTTTTTGGGAAAATATATTATTTCCATAAAACTCATAACAATAAATGTAATGTAAATTTCCAGATTTGGTAAATATACCTAGATACTTAACTCCAGCTGAAATTAGTAGGAATTAGATGAGTATGCATCCTTCAGTGCTTGCCATTTCAGTCAATAAGACAGAGCGTGCGTGGCCTTTACAGAGATCTGGTCAACATTTTAGATGTTGATATTTTACAGCTGCAGGTGGCCATTGAGTAAGAAAATGCTATTTCCCACTACCTTGATTTTCACGCAGTCTCTTTTCTCCATTTCAGTTTAATCTGTAACAGCTACAGCGATAATTATTCATATGCAGCTTAATCAGGGGAGTGAGAGAAAGAGCACTGAGTCCTTTGAAGTGGGTTGGTAAGCATTAAGCAGTCCCTTCTCCATAGGCACAGCAACTAGTTAGAGACTTTTGACCCTTTGAGCTGAACTGAAATCAGTTATTTATATGCTTTGTTCCAGTTTCTTTAGCCTTCTAACTTTAAAGAAAAGGATTAAGATATTTATTTAATGGCAGAGCATTAGGTCCAAACCTTTTGCAACATGTACTCGTGCTGAACTTCAAGAGATATTTTTAGTTCAGCTTTGTAAGCATTGAAAGAAAACAACTGCAGTAGCTACCAGTTAAGAAGTAGAATCTGAGCCAAATAAAATTCAATTATTTAAAACTTCTGATACATTCCTTCATCCACCAAACACAAAACCAAACAAATTATATGTGTATGTCAATCAGAAATACATGAGGGGAGAGTGAAGAGGGGAAAGGGGAAGAAGAGAGGAGAGAGGGTTCTGCAGTATTTATTTTCTTTTGCAAATGTTTAACTTGAAACATATAGGGGGTAAATCCCTTAACCTGCAGTTTCCCATTAATATCTTCTATTTACATTACTGTTAATTCCCTTCTTCATTCAACCAGAAATGAAAAACCTAAGCCCTTGCTAAGTTTATTGCAGAAAACCACATAGCATTAAAAAACAATCATAATTTAAGTCAAAGATAAAGTTTTTAAAGGTGGGATTGGACCTCTGTGTTTCCCTAAACTAGATATCTGAGAATGAAAAACAAAACTGTCAAGATGTCTCCTGGCTTGCATTACAAGAAACTTAATCCATTTGTCACTAGTGTGATGCCCTGCTAGCAGGAAGAAAGCACACACTAATTAAATGCTTCAATTCTTTATTTAAATGCTTACATTGCATCCCTGAAGAGAAGGGTGTCTAGTGCAAATTGTTCTTGAGGAAATTACTTAGATTTTTAAGCTTTGGTTGTAACAGAAGTGTAGAGGTTGTTAGCAAATTAGTGGTTATGGTTACAGTAAATGGAAAACAGAGAAGCAATTATGGCTACAAATTATTTCAAAAGTATTAGAAAAACAAGACAAGCTACAGTGTTACTTATGGCAGCTGGACGAAACTAGAACTGCAAGTCTATAAAGCAAGACTAAACAGCGAACGATTTAGCGCTGAAAATTGAAATGGAAATTTCATGGGAAGATGTTTCCAGGTGCCAGTTGAAGCTCATGGTCTGTGAAAACTAGATGGATTTATACTCTAAGAATCGCTTGTCGTGATTTGTGTTTTACATATTTGTAATCCTTAAATTTTAATTGCATTACATACTTGTGACATTGAAGATTACTCTTCTTTCATACCAGTGTGCCCAAGTGAGGTCAGTAAGCTCCAAGAAAAGTATAAACAAAGAAACAATGCAGCTTTTCTTGAGAAAACCACTTTTTTCCCACCCTGAACTTACTGATTTTTAAAAAGTATTTATTTGCAGAATTTATTTTGATCACATCTTACTTTGTTACCCTTACATTTTCTAAATAACTATTTATTTTATTTCACTTTTTTGTGTTGTACCAACAGATTTATAAAGCTTGGAACAGGTTCCTTCAGTCATAGAAAGTGATAGACTCCTGTAATGAATGGTGTCTGACACTGGAGATAAACAAGAGGAGAATGTACAAGTCTTGCAGCAGAAAGTGCATCAGTTGAAAATATTTACTGTTCCTATTAAAAATGAATTAACAAAAACAGGTGGCCTTTTAATTGAAGCCTTTATCACTCTTTGCTCAATTTCATTTAAATGCAAATTTAAAATCCTTTCTCTAAGCCAACAGAAAGTTCAAACTGAACATGACTACTGGTTTTCTAATGACGAAATTACGTGGCAAACTGTTAGGCTTAATATGAGATACCCCATATATTGGAAATATTAAGACAGCCAGTGAGTACCCTCCTTTTTGAGTATACATTTGTAAGCTGTTAAACTCATTATCAATACAACATACTTTGTCTGGGTTTGGTAAGATCACAGCAGCATAGCATAATAGAATGATTTGGGTTGGAAGGAAGCTTACAGATCATCTAGTTCCAACGTCCCTGCGGTGGGAAGGGGCATCTTCCACCAGACCAGTTTGCTCAAAGCCCCATCCAACCTGTCCTTGAACACTTCCAGGGAGGGGACAGCCACAGCTTCTCCAGGCTACCTGTACCAGTGCCTCACCACACTCCTAGTGAAGAATTTCTTTCTAATGTCTAATATAAATCTACCTTATTTCAGCTTAAAGCCATTACTCCTTCTCCTATCACTACAGGCCCTTGTAAAAAGTCCCTATCATGCTTTCTTGTGGGCCCCCTTCAGGTACTGGAAGGCTGCAATAAGGCCTCCCAGAAGCCTGCTCTGCTCCAGGCTGAACAATCCCAACTCTTTCAGCCTGTCCACATAGGAGACATGTTCCTTCCCTCTGACCATCTTTGTGGCTCTCTCTGGACCTGTTCCAACAGCTCCATGTCTCTCCTGTGCTGAGGGCTCCAGAGCTGGACGCAGGACTCCAAGTGGGGTCTCACCAGAACGGAGTAGAGGGACAGAATCACCTCCTTCAACTTCTATTATTGCAAGAAGATACTTATTTCCGTTTAGCCTGAAGTATAGTTCTCTGTATTTCTTTTGGGCTTTACGTCTCCCTGATCTCGTGGCGGGGGAACCTTATACCCAGAAGAGCTGAACATTGTCATAGCTGTGAAAAAAAGAGGCCCATCAACACTCAGGTCTGACATTCCAGACTCCGCTGAACTTCTAGGTAGGAGATGGTAAGTCAAGGGCCTGGACTGAAAACAGAAGTCTTCAGCTACTTGCTAAGTGACGGAGATTTATATGTGGAGTGCCTCGTCTTCTGAGTGATCTAATGGAAGTGATCTATGGGTCTTTCCGGAATCTTTTTCCTTCCCTTCCCTTCCCTTCCCTTCCCTTCCCTTCCCTTCCCTTCCCTTCCCTTCCCTTCCCTT
>Ga0065711_1026857_pt1 | contig 58151 bp, 30 predicted proteins | sample Hoacrofraction12_FD_59098 | JGI IMG/M metagenome (GOLD analysis project Ga0065711, IMG submission 59098) | Hoatzin crop microbial communities from Cojedes, Venezuela - Epithelial fraction 12 v2 (version 2) | ecosystem: Host-associated > Birds > Digestive system > Esophagus > Crop | place... | reverse complement strand
GAGGAGAGGAGAGGAGAGGAGAGGAGAGGAGAGGAGAGGAGGGAAAGAATCAAATATTTAAGCATAAATTTAAGTTACAAACTAGGAAGAAAATGTCACCTAGCTTGAATGAAATTGGAAAAAACCAGGAAAAGTATTGTTGAATCTGCTTTGGTTGAATCTACCAAAGTGAAATGCAGGATGCACTGAATGATCATGTTGCCTCATTTCTTTTGCTTAGTAATATTAATCACTTGAGAAGCATCAGTGTCATTTCCTTGCACACATTCTCAGAGAAATGAGATGGAGAATTTCAGAAGAGGCTGAACTGAAGTATGGGTGGAGCCAGTATCCCATTATTTCTTTGTGTGATAGAGTGACATCTTCCCCAACTAATTAGCCTGGTGCTGTGTAGGGAAGCTGGGGATCTCTTTCGCTTTGAAATAGATTTCTTAGCAGTTTATATATACAAACTACCACTGACTTCTAGAAGGGTGGCAATTTTGGATGGAGACCTCTAGGTTCATTGAAAAATCATGGTTCAAAGGTCTGTTCCTCAGGCTGTGCCACCAGACTCAGAGCAGGTAAGTGATATTTCTGCAACTGAGCAAAAGATCAAGTCCTTATCTTTGTACCATTGTGTGAGACTTCTGATTTATACCTATTATGCCAGCCTGTGGCGGATCTCTGGGTGTGCTGGCTGCTTATCACAGGAAGGCGTAGGTTGTACAAAGGAAAAACAGCTCTTCCTCTTGCCCATCAGCTAGGAAGCAGCTATGTGACATACAGCTCCTGTTTCCTCCCCGCTGCCTTTAGGGTACCACACTCCCCTAAAAAGACAGACATCCCACCTGCTTTATCTTTGGCCTTTGCAGCAGACATGGAGGGAGCATCAGCACAGGACATCTGAGATCCCAGGAACTACAAGAACAGAAGTTTCTTTCAGTAATACTATGACTAAAATCTGCCAGTGTTTGGCATTGGAAGTTTTTACTTCTTACTTAAATCTGAGCAGCATTCCCCAAATGCAAGGATATGTCATAAGTCTCTCTGTTTCAATCAGACAGTCACAAGAATTCAGTCATGTAGCTTTCTGTTCGTACTATAGTTTCAGTAATTTGCTGGTTTAGAAAAAAATCAGCCTGGGACAAGAGAAACAGCCCTTGCAAGATACATTTATATTCAGATCTAGAACAGAAGTACACTTGGGTAAAGAGCTTTTCTGTTCATTCCTTTTTGTATTTAACTAAATACAGAGAAAAAGCAACAAGTTTTTTTACCTTGTTGAGAAAGGCAGAAATTTCCAGGCGTGCAGACCTTGGGCTCCGGTGTTAGGATAAATGTGCTTTGAATTCCGGAGGTTTGTTAATTAGACTGCTCCACTCATTTTTCTTTGCATTGAAGCCCCTGCTGAGCTTTTTTAAGAACCGGGATAGCTGGTTGTCGAAGTGCGTGCTCTACACGTGCCTCAGTGCATCATTTGCCAATGCTGCCTCTTGCTCAGGTGTGTGTGAAAAGCAGTACTTGATCTCTGACCCAAGTTTCTCCCTCGTTTCAATGTAAACCTGGCGTCCCTAGTGCTGTAACAGAGAGCTGTTGTTGCGGTCTGCCTATGAAGAAGTGCTTTCATCATCTTTCTCTTACCCTCGCTGACTGCCAGGCTGCTACTAGGAGTGGATAGCTTTGTCTGTGTTAATGGGCAAGGTGTCAAAAATTCTCTTCTAGAGCTCTGAATCAATAGTTATCAGATCCATTCACTGCACTGAGAGCACAAGGGTCAACTTGTACAACTGTCCAAAGCTTGCCTTGAAAAGAAAAGGCTACTGACCCCCATCACTGCGCTGCTGTGCAGACGCTTTGCACAGTTTGCCACGTTGGCTAGCAGGAGAGTGCAGTGCAAAGAGAAGACCTGAATGGCTCAGTGGACCTCTGCATTTTCTTGAAGCTGTAGGCCTAAAATAAAACTCTTCAAGGAGATGGCCTGTAAACCTCATTCTTGCATCAAATGGAGCCTGCCAAAAAGTTCACCGCAGGAGAACATCAGCGGATGAGCGGATGCTGCTGGACAGTGTCTCAAGTACAAACCAGTGGGAAAAATCAAAGAAGCAGGGTGAAGTGATGGATAATTTGCCATCACTCTTTACAAAGGAGAGCTTTTATTGATTCTGAAGTAAGTGTAATTGTCTGATGGGTTGTTTTCAGATGTCATTTGTCAACACATCTCCCGTAAAACCAGTCTGGGGCACAGTTAAACAGGGCTGTCTCAATTACCAAACAGTTTGATTTGTTGATGGCAAGCGCAACGAACAGAGACTTTAAAGAGGCAGTGAGAGAATGTGCTGTAACTGATGGTCTTTGGCAGTGTTTAAATATTTCACATTTTTCCCTTTATTTACAGAGTAGTTCATAAAAATCCACCCAAACTGGCATATATGGCACTTTATTCTAAAGGGTTGGACAGACTAAGAGGTAGCACAGAGAGGTCACAGGTATGAGAGCTTATTCTCTGTACTTCACAAACTTTGGCCTGAGCAGATCTGTAAGAGCATTTGAGAGTTCACCTGTTAAGCCCATTCTATTTTGCAGCCTGTTATGTCAATGTCTGGCAGTTTTGCACAGCTACCTGAAATGCACCCTTGATGCAGCTGGTGCAGGGTGACATACAGAAGGTCGAAGGCAGCTGGGTTGAGGCTTGTGGCCTGCCAGCATCCCAGTGTCCTGTGCTCTGTCCCGTCAGCAGACAATTGCTCCTAACTCCATTTCGATATCTTTGCAGACAGTGGTCAGCAGGCACTTAAGAGCCTGGGTTTCATTGACAGGCAAAAAGATTTAGTCTCCTAAACCTATCATTCCCCAAACGCTGGCAATAATTTTTAAATAATTGAGATGGTTTAAAAAGTACTCCTTTGATTTGCTTACTTTGTGTGGGTCACTCAGCACCTCTTTGCTAGTGCTTGCTCCTTCAGCACAGCCAGTGAATTTGCGAGTTCCTCTGATAGACCTTTAATGAAAACAAATTACACACGAATTTGGGCTTTTTACTACAATGTGCTTTTGGAAGACCTTACCTTTTTCTTTTTCTTCTTTAGCTTCACAAATACTAAAATATTGCTTGTTTCTAATTGTTTGAGTCCCTTATTCAGCTGCAGCTTAGTGAAACATCATGCTCACATCACTTCTGAAGAAACTGCATTACAGTCTAGAAGAGCCACTATGCTTTGTTGTAACATTAATAACTATGTATGTCAGATGGAGATGAACAGCACAGGTCATTCCTTTTAGTGACACTGCATCATCAGAAACAGTTCGATGGGTCATACAGTCCGCCATCTGTTAATTTCAAACTAACCCTGAACATGTGTTGAGAGCTTGCACTGCCTTGTTAACGCACAGCAATGCTGCCTTGTTTGTCAGCCTCCACAAAATACACCTCATATCAAACTGGAAAAAAACAAGAAAATGAAAAACACTTGTCTCAGGGAATGCATACACTTTTGTCTTAGCTTTCCCTTCCCAGATTATGGGATGCTGAGTGGAGAGGTAGACTAAAGAAGGAAGCTGGGACTCAAGAGTGTTGTTGGCTGGAGCACGTGGGGACTCATGCCACAAGAAAGCTCTATTGCTAGGTCACAAGCGCACTGTACTGTACAGATGTTTCCTCTTTGTTCTTCCTCTTTACAATCACTCCATAGCACCATGGAGTGTTGAGGTAGGGTGATATCCAGGGCAAATGATGGATAGCCCAGGGAAGGGGGTGAGGGGAAGAAGGGAGATGACTCTACGAACAGTTTACACTGTATGTAAATTAGTCTAGCATATCATGCCGTGTTTATCTTTGGAAAAGAAGATGTAGAAAGACTCATAAATGTAAAGAGAAAAAAAAGCTGAGCTTGTTTTATTTTTTAGCAGAGTTTAGTGAGTTTGCAAAGTGTGTAATCCACTCATGGATAATGGAGATTTGGCTGTGAAGGAGATATATGAAAATTTGGTTTAGATAACATTTTGAGACATAGTTATTACTTCCTATTGTCCTGATGTATTTGTCACAGCAGTATTCTGATATTTTAAAACCAGCTTTGGAATGAATATGGTTTTATGAAATGTCACATTCCTATGATGCATTCAGTAGTCTCAACTGTGCACAAAGCAGTGTCGAGCTCCAGGAATAAGTGACATCAGCCACTTATTTTTCATTTTTTCCCTGCAGGTATCCTGTGGGAGGGACGGAGCAAGGAGGTATATTCATCTGGAGTGAGTTCATTTTAAATATGTGAGCCTAATATTTCCTGGTGGCAACTCCAGAGGGTTGTCTGCTCATCGCTTTACCTAAGGCCAGTGAATTGCTTCCTCTTCAGCAGCACTTCACTTTCTCCATGGACTAGGAGATCAAATCTGGTGTGATCTGGTCACTTATGGTCACAAAACAAAGTTGTCCTCTGTGTACGTATCCAACATGAGACTTCAGACCAACGGCCAAATATTGCAAACCTTCAGCATTCAGTTACTTGGATAGGGATCAGAGCAGAGCATTAGGAGGAGTCCAGTTAGTAACAAATGGGTACCAAATCAACACCTACTGAGTGGTGTGCTTTTTTCTGTCAGCGTATCAGCTCTGCATTTATCAAGGCCAACAACATTTAGTCTTGGTGCAGTACTACTTCTTTGGGCTTTAGAAGAAATATCCATGCAGCTTGGAGATGAAGCAGTACTTAACTACAGGCTTAGAACTGAGTTGCGTAAGTTTCCTCCTATATTAAGGTTCCATTTATAAATAGTTTATAAAGCATTAATACATTATTAATAGACATTAACCAACAGTGATAAAGTTTGACAAGTTGTTTATAAACACTGGCTTAGAATTAGCTACATTACCTTCTCCTGTTGTGTTTGTAGCCATTTACAGTGTAGACTGCCCATGCCTATAACAAGCTCAAAGCTTTCATTTATCACACACTGCTCTTGTAAGAATGTAACCTTAAAATGCAGCCTGGCCAATTCTTTCCCCATTTAGTTCTGCAAGCAAAGACACCCCAGAAGTCAGAAGCTGGCTCCTGCACAGCACAGTGCTGAAGCATAGGTAGTGCCTGGACTGAAATGGTTTTAAATGCCTTTTACAGTACTGATCACAAGCTATACATTGCTATCACCAGTTTTGTTACCACAACAGCACATAGCGAGTTTTGCAGATGACATAGGGATATAGACAAACAATCATGTTAAAATGAGGAATATTCTTTGCGGACCAGAGATTACACAAGAGTGAGCAGTCCTTTTCTTGGAAGAACGGGAGCTCAGTAGATTTTACAGGCAAGAGCAAAACAAGAGTAAAGTTTAAGATCTTCACTGAAGCTGGGCTTTTTCCAGCATCCCCCTGACTCCAGTAATTTCAGCAAGTGTGTATACCCCCTACAGCAGACATTCCAAGCTGTGAGGGTCTACGAACTCTTTCTGAGAGATCTGCAGAGGTCACTAACTCAGAAGCCCAGGTCCATGAGCACTGCAGAACAATACAAACCTCTGACGTTTATGGAGGGTTTTCTCAGGCATTGGGGCAACACTGATTTTTGCCTGAAGGTGAGAGGCAGGTGCTGCTGCTACAGGAATCAAAGCAACTGCTGAAATTGCAAAACTGGGCTGGAGACTGCTGTTCCTGCCAGCAAGGGCAGAGATGGCTGCTTCTGGGAGTTGCTATAACCCTAAGCCATCCATCTGAACCCTTCCCTCCTCTAGCAGCTGTAGCCAGTGACACCTGGCACCAAGGGAGGTGGCACAGGCAGGAGGCCCAGACATCATGATGCATGCACACTTCAGCTGTACATTGAGCTCTGTACTTCTCTGGAAAACATGCCCAGGGATGCACACACTGGCAAAAGGCTGTGAGAAGAAGCTTTAGAACCATGTGTCTTTCTGAAAGCAAGACTGAGAGCAGTGAGAGTCACTGAGTGATGGTCCAGGAGCCAGCTTTGAGCCAGGAGTGCAGCTGCTGCGCATGGGCCGGCCATGCTGGAGAGCTAGTGATTCCAAGTCCAAGGCACCCACAGAGCTATGGCACTGTGGTTATTCAGCTGCATCTCCTGCTATCCACATCAGTGTCTCTGCACAGTACGACATGTTGCTGTGCAGACACAGCCTCTTGCTTACGAGGCGTGATGGTTGTCACTAGGGTACACCAAAGAACCACAACCTTAGACACCATTAGTTTGTGAAAGATATAAAGTAAATAAAATTGCTTTTATTGATGGAGGTATACCATCTTCTATTTTATAGCTAAATCCAGTGCAACTATTTTTCCTTTACTAAATCAAAGTGTCATTGCTACTGGCAGAGCAGCAAGTGCAAGAGTTAGTGAAAGCCTCTGTATTTATTTAACCAGGGAAAGAACCCTTGAGATGTATACATAGCATACTAGTCAAATTGAACAGAACACTCTGAAAATTACTGCCTTGAGATGTATCCCTTGATTTCTTACTGACGAACTCTATGAAGGAGTTATCAATGTAAAGAGGAGGAAATCTTTTAAAAGTCACAGCTGCTTGTAAAAAATTCTGCAAAAAGCTCCACAAAGTTAAAACTATTTAGAAGAAGAATGTAATTCTAGGTTCTAAGCACTATCACAAGACAGATTTACAACGACTCATAAAGTATTCATTTGATTATATATTGCTGTGTTGTTTTCAGCACCCCAAGCACAGCAGAGTCTGATGTCTTCATTAATGCCTACTGCAAGCATTTGGACTTGATGGCTTATTTGACTGGGTTTTTTTTTAATGAGCTGCTTCATTCTAGTAGTAACACAGCAGTTCACTAGTAGTAGATGGAAGTTAAAAGCCAATTGCTACTTCCGTTTTAAAATGTTTTTCTAAAGTTAAAAGCACATCAGGATGGGATTTGACATACAGTCCCGAACACATTTTTAACTTGCTGAACTCCATTAACTTATTCCTAGAGATGCTATAGATGAAAGAACCAAATAACATTTTTCAAACTTCTTCCTACAGAATAATAGTCCAATTTTTCAGTCACTTAATCCTTTGTGTGAATGGCTGCTCTCAGCAATTAGTAGGCAAATGCAAACAGCTGAATTATTTAACTTTGCAAAGTGGCTGATGTTAAGCTTAATGGATGAACTGAGCAAGCGTACGTCTGCTGAAATTCAGGGCAGCAACAAATGTCAAGTAAACAGCAATTATCCCACAAATATTTGGCAATTTAGATATTTCTTACATGAATGTGACAGCAATTTTAGGAGTTTTGCAGATTTCAAGTAGGACGAGATTATTAAAAATCCACTACAATAAGAGCTTTGGTTTAGATATAGGCTTGAGTTTCTAATTTCAAACCATGTTTTAAAAAATATTCTTCACTGGAGTTCAGAAGAGATGAAGTTTCAATTTTACAATTTATTTTTTCTACATGGAATTAAAATAATTGGTACTTTTTCTTCCTTACTTATTGTCCCTGAAACTAAGTACTTGATAAAGGTCTAACCTAAGCTCTATTTGGGCTAAACATCCACTGACTGCTTCCTACTCAGACTGGGTACACTTTGGATGCTGGCGCAGCAGATGTACATGGCTACAAAAAACATGCTTTTCAGCTGGCAACAGTGGTACTTGTTTATGAAGTTGTCTTCATGTCCCAATGACCTTCCTGCAGAATCTCTATCCTTGTGCCTCAAAGTGTGCTAGGCATGGCCGGTTCATGCAGAGCAGTAGTTTGGATGGAGGGGATTTCTTTTGGATATCCTCATGTGCCTGCTGCTCTCCACAGCAGAACTACCACTGTGACCAGTTCCCTTGAAACCCCCCTAGATATGCAGAAGTGAAAGGATTTGCCCATCTGTATCTAGTGTTTACACTCAGTGATATGGAGACAATTTTTCCACCAGGAAGACAAACTCCAGAGATAGCAAAAGGAAGATCACCCTGATTTGAAGATGGAGGATAATGAAAGCAGTCTTCTCCAGCAGCTCTGCCCTAATAATGTTATTGTTCAGGCTGAGATCTCATTTACATTACTTGAGATGGCCCAAGATATCATCCCTGCTGATGGAGTGGTTAGTATTTGGCCACTTCAGAAATGGTCTTTCTTCCCAAAATTTTACCTTCACTTTTGTGACAGGAACCTCTGGCATGGGTAGAGGCTAGCTATGGCTGTGACACAGGAATATTGTTTATGGCAGCTCTGGGCATATGGTCAGAGCTGTTCATCTAGGACAGGTTAGTCTCTTCTTTGTGTTATGGATTTGCTACCATCCCAGAGACTTCCTAGAAGTGTAGCTTAGATATTTTGCACCAGGCTGTGTGACTAATAGGTGTCCTTTTCCAGTCTGTGGTATCCTGCAAGTAAGTGTGAATAAAAGATATATTTTCATACAAAGCTGCAGGTAAATACATATGATCAGACAATTACTCTTTCAGGAGAGCTGTACAGTTCAGGAAGAACTCACAAGGGTAAGGCTGTAAGTGAGAGAAATTGGAAGTGATACTGCATGGTTAGTCTATTTTATACGTCCTTTGTTTTTCATGTCACCCATATCTCCAACTGGGACAGTAACCCATACGTGACCATTGTGGCACACAAAATATATTTGCACATACAGTCTGGATAATGACATATGTACAGAATTTTATGTTTGCAAGTCCAAGAACCTTCCTGTGGCTTGGCACCTGAGAAGATTTAATGTAACTTCTAAGGATGGGAGTCTGCCTAAGGAGTTACGCAATGCACTCATAAGGTTGATGGGGAACAGTTTAATTTCCAGAAAGTTTTTGATGAATCCTCACTGCAGGTTTGGAAGAAACTAATGTTTTTCAGAGGTGCTGTCATGGACAAGGAACCGGCTGAAAAACAAAGAACAAAAGGGTATAAACAGATGCTTAGCTTTCACAACAGAAAGGATTTGTGTAGTTCTGTGAATCTCTGCACTAGCACCTGTGGCATTCAAGAAAAGGATGTGGAAATGAAGTAACTGCTGACAGTGAAGCACTGTGTTGGTGATAAATGGTAGCAAAAGCAAAAGTTGACCTGAAGTGACTGGGTGCTAAACATCACTGCAGGCAAGAAATGACAGCCCTGACTTTACAGACCCCTATGGTCATTGTCAATGGAAATAGCTTTAAGTCTTCTGAATCTGACCTTTGACTGGCCTTGATAAAGATCAAGGCTATGAAAAAATAATATCCTTCCTGCATGGCACAGTCAGTAGTCCTGAGTAACTACGCCTACTCCTGTTCACAGAAGTAGCTACAGGTTTCTTCATAATTTTTCCTCTGTTGCCTCCGTAGGAAATGGATGGGGAAGGCGGCTTTCCAGCACCTGCATTCAACAGTCATGGTGCAGGGGAGGACGTGCTTGTGGAATGTTATGATTAATAATTATGACAAGGAGCTCTTATCGTAAAAGGTTTCTGAACATCTCTGAGACATCTGAATCACAATGTTATTCATAATGTGCAACCTAAAACCTGACAACTAAATATAGGCCTAAAGTCAACTTTCTGTGAAGCTTTGAAGGATGCTGTCCCACAAGACTGGAAGGTTTTTTAGCTGTCAGCTACCAATGAATAACCACTCTTACTCACTATCCAATGACTCAGTCTGTAAAATCCCTAGAGGCTGACATGTCTTCCATGAATACTAGTGAATAAACCTTCACATCTGGCAGCCAGGACTTCTTTTAGGTGACGTGCCTTTTATGAAGTAGCCTTCGGACACGGTGAAACAGTGCCTAATAGGTACAATGTGAGGTCATGGCAATCAAGGCTATCCCTTATCTTGGACTTACAAGCTGTGCTAAGCACAGATTTGGAACAAGCACAGGGAAAGCTCAAAGAGCTCAAAAGTTCAATTTGGGTCAGATCCTATCCCCGCCTCCCTCTCATCCTGTTGCTAAACTAAGACTGGGATATCTCAGTTAAAATGCATTGCCCACTTTCTTGACCTCCTGCATGAAACTAACATAAACAAGAAACAAGCCCTGCAGACAGCTCAGTCAGTGATGCTTAGGAATGTTGGGGATCCATGTAGCACTTGAGACATCTGTGGGAGACACATAACGCTCAGCCTGGACCAGCTGTGCTCTTCAGGTCTCAGCTGACACAGATTCAGCCAGGGGTGTGAAGGAGAACAGTCCCCACTGACAGAATGGTGCAGATCACATTGATACAGATGTAATTAGATTGGAAAAACTGTAATATAGCCATCCTATTTTATGCCATTTGTAGCAGAAGGAAGAAGGGGCAGGATCCCCGTATGATGCCCCATCGCATTTGATGCCAGTAAAATACTCCTGGTGTAGATATAATGTGTGTCTTCAGGACTCTGGATCAGCAAGAGCGCTTCTTCCTATGTTCATGCAGAGCCTATACAGTGTGAAGCTGTATTTAAGACAATAACCAAAGACCTAATTTTCTAAAACTCTGCAGAAATCTTTCTTCTGATGAGGCCAGAAATACCACATAAGCTACTATTCACTGGATAATTTTGTTCTTCTGCCAGAGGAAATAAAAGAACTAATGTGAAAAAAAAGTATTCTGAACTAGTACGGGTCTGCAAGAAGACTGTGGGGTCCAGTCTAGTAAAAAAGACATCCTGGTCTACTCTGATTTCACTAAGAGCTATTCATCTGGCACAGGTTTAAAAGAAGAAGTTGGTGAATCCCCTTGCTACAGCTGTGTGCAGCAAAGTACTCGAGGAATGACCATTTGCTCATTCAGGTCCAGGAACTTCAGTGAGAGGGCACATGTACGTGTTCCCCTGAAATTTTCTCCCCAAGGACAGCATTCACCTGCAGGGACAGGACCCGGGAAGCTTCTGCCAAGGGGAAAGTAGTAGGGGAGCAAATGGGCAAAGGTGACTAGTCCCAGGGCACATGGGGACAGGTCTGCAGGGGAACAGCTGACATGCCATGATGAAGCAGGAAAGTGGTGCTTTTTCAGCCCTTGGGTTTAACTAGCTCCAAACAGTGTTAGTCACAGTGAAGATCACGCATTGTGATTATCACACTGTGGTAACCCAGTCCAGTGCCCGGCAGGGTGTAAAGAGCATTCAGCTTCCCCACAAATTCCGTACAGCACGTTGCAGGTCAGGTGGAGTATCCCTCTCCACTGCCTGTGAGACATATCAGTGCTTTTAGCAGAGATGATGATTCAGGTCAGAGGCAGAAGCTAGACCTCCTCTTTTGTATATGCCTTGGAGATAAACACAGCAAGAAACAAACTCACACCATCTTATAAACAGGAAGACAGTCTCCTGACACACAGATGGGATGGCACAGCTACAGCCCCTAACTTGCTGCCATCTTCCCTGCATGGGCTGCTTCTGGCACTGCTGAGCAGAGGGGCAGGATGTAGCTCTGCAGCACAGATTAGTGAAGGCTGGATTCTGTCATCTTTGTGGAGCTGAAAACAGCACCCACAGACATGAACTCTTACCCCTGCTCAGTATACCACCACACCCTTCAAGGACGTCTCCCAGCTTCTGCAGCTAAAGTCTCTAGAGAGGACTACAGCAGTAAAACTACCATTAAATCAGCACTCAGATTCACTTCAACAAACTTTCTGCTTTCAGTCCTTGCAAGGTCCTCCTAGGTACATGCATCTTGGAGATAAGGTATCTGGGGATTCCATCTTGGGGTTTCTGTTACCACTAATATTTCCCGACAGAATTATGGCTGTATTAGTTACAAATATGAGATTACCAAGATCTATATCTCAGAAGTCAAAAGGAGCAAGATTAAGCTCTTACTCTCAGTGTATATTTTGCATGGACAATTACACAAGAAGAACATTAAGTCTGCAACATTAAGCACTGAAATGTTAGATAGTGCCCCAGTCCCCAGTTTGGTTGTTTTTTGTGGATGGATCGTGATTCAGGTTTCAACAGTCTGACCGAAAATTTACTTAGAGCTCAGGAGAGAAGTAATGTGGTTTTTGCAGTGAGAATGCATCATTATTTTCCTCTCTTGTTCCAAAGTGTGGAATTGTCCCCCTTTGTGATATTTACACAGTTCCCATTCTCCGGTTTTCCTTCATTCTCCAGTAGTTACTCAGTATTTAAAATCTGATGAAAATGATCTGCTATTAATTTCCCCAATTATTATGGCTTTCATTATTATATTATCTGAAAGCTTCAGAAACATATAATTATCATCATGATGACACAAGAGGCTATTATCCTGTTCTCACAGAGTAGCTTGAAAGGTGCAGAAATAAAACATTTCAGGTGTGCTGTTTAAGATAGGTTGGACCTGACTTATTATAGAAGTTAGCGTTACGTTAAGATGTGTGAGCCAGGCTCGGTTTAACGTTATTTCCCAAGTGCGCAGCACAGTGACAAACCAGGCTACTGGCTCTCAAAATTAATGTTCTCCTCTCATAAGAAGCTGAGGGAAGGGAAGGGGAGGGAAGGGAAGGTAAGGGAAGGGAAGGGAAAAGTACAACCCCTCTACTTGTCCTCTTCTATACCAGGCAAGCATGATCTCTTTCTGAGTTTGTTTTTTCATCCATCAGGGAAAGCAAATGTGAATCCTTACTCCCAGAGCTGACTCGGCCTTGGCTAACACTTCTGAATGTATTCTTCCTTCACTCTCAGTGTTACTTGGCACATCTGTGTTGGTTCCTGGGGTAGGTGAGGGCCTTCTTGTGACTGAAGGGGACCTGAGAAGAAGGGGAAGCTCATCATGTGAAACAGCAGTGCCACTGCCTCTACTTTCATTAGCTTATTAGATGAGACAAGGGTGTTATTGAAATAATTCCTAGCCATCAGGGTTATGCCACAATGAAAGCTCAAAGACATGTAAGAGAGATAAACACCCTGAGCCCTGCTGATTTCCTTAAATGACAGATGCAGAAGGAGTGGGTGGAGAAGGGGAGCAGGCCTTCAAAAACATTAAAGGGCATATTTTAGCCCATTATTGTATCTTTTGAGGATGTGTCCAGGATCAGCAGGTATAGGACTTTTGTGGAGACCTCACCCCGCATGCTTTGGGATATTGCCTCGGTTTTGATTCTGGAAGTGGCATGCGGATTATGTTACCATTTCTTTCATTTAAACATAGTCATCCTAGGTAAAGTGACTTGGCTTAATAGACCTTTGATCTGACCGTGTATATCAGTAGTTAAGTTAAATTGTAAGCAAAAGAAGGATTTCCAAAGGAGGACTCATGAGATTGGAATTACTTGCATATCAAGAACCTATGGAGAAGGGAAACAAACCATGTAATGACATGTCCTCATTCTGTTCCAAAGTGTTTGCAACACTGGGCGATTTTATATTTACTTTTGAAAGTTTCTCATGCTTTCCCCACTGCCTCAGCTTCACAGCAAACATAACATAGTCTGCATCAATGCATCTGCCAAAATTTGTCCCAGCATGGAAATCCCTGTGTGACAGCTTTCAGAGAGGCAAATTCGCTGGGACCAGGAGCAACCTAGGGAGCACTTCTCCCAGCAGCCTTGACAACATTAGTTAAATAGCATCATCCTCATCCTTCCTTCAAAGCATGACACCTTGACTGAAAAGCACAGAAGCAGGTCTATCCTGAACACTGCACAGTATGAAGATACTCAACCTGGCCATAGCAGCCTGAAGTGCAGGCAGCAGTGCCTATCTGGTTCCTCAGGTCTTGCTGTGTTACGTTGTGTTTCTATGGCTGGAGAACTATCAGTTTGTGGTTACCTGGCTCTAAGTTGGTTTGGTATTTCAACACTAGCCTGCAATCTATAGAAGTAGTGTGGACACAGTCCTTAGGAAGTATAGATGACGAAAATGTCTAAAAATCAAAAATCAGGAAAACTTCCCCCCACCTGACTGCTATCAGCAACTCCAAAATTTGATAACTCTTTTATAACTCATTCAAATAAGAATGTTTTTATTTCATATTCAGAGTTAGGAAACAATTTCACATTGCAAGGCACAGAACAGTAGTTCATTGTTGTTCTAACAAAAATGGCAAAACTTTCATTTAATGAAAATTATTTATTTCAAACTGAGAAGCCTAGATGAAGAGAAGATGGTAATTGGGGATGCTGTGTGGTATGATCCCAGTTTCCTCTGAAAAAGCAGCCTTGGAGGATAGATGATGTTTGTATTAGAATGTAGCCAAACTTTATAACTGAACATTTTACTTGCTTATGCATTGTGAGTGCAGTCTAACTGTCTGGTGGTTAACCAAAATAAGCGACTCTTTCTCTATCTGTGGATAGAGAGATTGTTTTAAGAGCCTACAAATAAATGTCTTTATAGGTGAGGTTGGAGGCTTGTCAAACGAAGTCAATGATTCATAGTGACTAAGACTTTATGAATAAGAGCAAATTTGTGCCAACAATTTTCAAGCAGTCTCAAAGGATGTTGCCTTTATCTCCATCACCTAAATATGGCAAAAAGTATCCTTGAAATTCGTTAAGGCAAACACTCCTGTTCATGCTGCCATTTGCATCAGACCAGCTGTGTGTAAACTACAAAGAATCCACTGAGTATTTTGTCTTGTGCTAGTGTGCTAATACTAATGTTTGACCTCAAAACTGATTCATATTTGTGTACTAGTGTTTCTACCCTCTGAAGGAGGAGCTGAGGTCTTTGCCTAGGCATAACTAACCTTTGTCCTAGCAAAGGTCACCTCAAAGGCGATATGCTTTCCGGAAGGAAGAAACTCCTGGTTCGGCTTCTGTCATTTCAGCAGACCAGTATTTCTAGTGCTGGCTATGCCATCATAAGCTCAAGAGCATGCATTGCTTCTGTTAAAGCTCCTTCTACCAGTTTCAGTTACTGCTTGAAAGTTGTAGCTTTTGTTTTACTCATAGAGGAGCTTTCCAGATTAGAGAACTTTTGATAAGATCTGTAGAATGGAAAGGGTCCAAGCTCCAATGTTTGCCTCATCCCAGGCTGGAAAATACAGATCTTTATGAGCACAGACAATGTTTTTTGTACAAAAAAAGGATATTCATCACAATGGATTTTGCTGATATTTTTTCCCAGTGGAGGAAGGAACCCTTCTTCTCCATTTCACGCTCAGAACTAGTTAGTCTGTCTAGATATGGATGGTTAAAGAATTTAGCCACTTCCCAAAAGCCCCATAAGACTTTATCACTCATGATGAACAAATAGTGTTTACATAGCTATGTCAACTTTAACTTTGCTTCTTTGTCTATTTCTGTAATGGAAATACACTGTTGACATGTGCTGTTGATTTTATCTCTTGTTTATTGACTGGATGGCAAAAATTTTGAGGGGGACTTGTTCCCAGCTGTAGTGAATTGTGTCAGTGCTTCAGACGTTTTCTGCAGTGGTAACAGTTTGGGACAACAGAAGGACATGTTTTGAATAAACTGCATTGATCAGTCCTTCTGTTGTGTAGACCATTTCTATTTTGTCAAAAAATCAAGGAATCCACAAATAAAATATTTTTTATAATACAGCAAATTAACTGCAAGTTTCACAATTTTTTACTTCATAAAAAGGAAACAGTGTTTTTTTATGAAGTATTTAAAGCACATCAGAATAGAAATTCACATGAACCTAGAAATGCAAAGGGACCCTACCCTGACAGTTTCAGCAGCGTAGACACTTTCAACCCTTGCTCTGATGTTATCCAAAGTATATTACCCATCTTTAAAATGTACTCAGATTTATGCAAATATCAGGCAACTACATCTCTCTTTTTCAGCACAGGAATTTAACTTTATTATAGGACTGCTCAGACTTTTTATCATTCCCAGGAAAAGATAGGTAGAGAAAGGACACAGTCTTAACAGTACTCCTGCTAGAGCAATAGACAGAGTGGCCAGAGCAAAAGAGAGGAAGACAGTTTCTGCAAGCGTACAAGGTTAGTAGAAACATCTTACTCTGGTCAGGAGCAATCAAGGACCATATTCAAAGAAAAATTGTGTGTGGGGAAGCACAGTGAATTCACTGCTCCTTGCACAGTCCATATAACAAAACTACAATATGGGCCGAAATACTACAGAAAGAAATTCAGTTTTTACTTTCCCTTGACTTCTTCTCCTGGACTCTGTCTTTCTCACAGTCTTCCTCCCATACACTTTTATATTGGTCTGCCAGAAAGCTTCTCTGCTTAATCCTGTATTACTGCTGACTTTAGGCTGCAATCTTTTACAATGGATTTGTTTGTAATTCCTTCTCCATTCTTCTTGATCCTGAAAAGTATTAATCATTTTTTAAAAAAGCTTGAAATAATTAGGAAAAAAATGGTGAGCTAGTGAGTATTTATTCTGTTGCATTCAGTCACAAGAAATGGAGTCAGCAGAAGTAAAGACAGCCATTAAGAGGAGGAAGGGAACAAAGGGAGTACAAAATATCCAAAAGCCACGTGTTTCTAATAGTGAAGGGCTCTTGCCTTTTGCTGGTTTTGTGCTGAAAAGAGAGTATCTGAGCCTTCATTAAGGGCAGTGGCATTTGATTCTCACAGCCTGAGAAGGTTTCCACTAAGGAGTGATGCATCTGGGAAATGAGTTTGGGGACACAATTCCCACTGCTGGGAACCTATATGGAGCTGCAAACTTTGTGATTTCAGGATTATTCACCCTTAGTTAACAAAAACTTGAATTCACAGAAAGAAAGTGATTAAGCAAAACCAAGAGTTCCAGCATGAATTTACCAATGTAGTAAAGCAGTGATCCTTTAACCATCTTACCCTGAGGCCCATTATGATACTGGAAGAGCATCCATGAACCCTTGATTAGGCTTCAAATCAGCTCCCATGCCAAGCATGAGGCAGCCTTCCACTCCTTTAATTTCAGTACCCCTAAGAACAATGATCAAGGGCCATACTGGAGAAGAAAGAAGCTTCGGTACTGTGCAGGCCCAGATCCTTCCAGGTGCTGAAACCAGTTCTTTCGAGGGGGATCAAAATACGCATACACTTAGGATTACCTGGGACCCAGTGAGTTCACTGCTGCTTTCCCTGGCCGCAGTGTTACGATTTCCCATCCTGCCCCTGGACACGCAGAGAAGTCAGGGAAATGCTTCAGAAAACATCTATTTCATAGACAACCTTAGAAATCTCCTTTACTACTGAACTTTCTGTTATGCTCTGACTTCTTTGTGTACTGAGTAAAAAGAGCAAATCATTTAATATTGAAATGCTCTGACTGAACAAAAGTACAAACAAATGCTTCTGTAATTCTGTACGAAAATAATAGTAAGTTTACCTTGCATCTCCTTTACACCTTTGTAAGTATTACTTAAAATTCAAATAGTCGAATAATTTCCATATATATAAGCTTGTCTTGTACTTTTATTAGAGATACACATTTTGGTACTAAATGCTTTCTCAACAAAAATTATATTAATTATTGTTCTTTTCTCTGACACATTAAATGCTGCTGTATTTGACTGCTAAATATACATGTACTGAGGATTAAAATCTAATTTATCTTATCTGATCCCCACTTCTGAAAACAAGCAAACAGCAGAAATTCTAAAGGTGTCTAGCAAACTGCTGGATAAACAGACTGAAGCAGTGTTCCATTGAAGCAGGCATGTAAAAAAAATTGGGCTGAATCAAAGAAAGAGCTGAGAAACACACCGATCACCTGAAGAGCCAAACATGGGGCCCTAGAAGCTAGGAGTATCCTGAAGTAGAGCTCCAAAGCCTGGAGGTCCCTCCTGCTGTGTGTCTGATACTGCCCTACCTCAGACCAGGAGAAAACATGGGCCAGGGAAAACCCTGGGTCTCCTGAGACTGGAGAACAGTGCAGTGCTGACAGCACTTGTGGTTCTGTGGCAAGCCTCAAAGTGTTTTGCATTTTCCCTGTTCACCCCAACTTTTGCAGCTGCAACATTAAAGGAGAAACTTAGCTTTTCCTAATACCTCTTCTCCTCCCCATCTCCCACCATATTAACCTTCTGGCTGCAATGAAAAGTTACAAGAATGAACAGGCTACAGGCTCAAATGGATAGCTGTAGATGAGCACACTCCCCTTCCTCCACTTAATTATTTTGAAAACTTCGTTATTTGGGAGCTGGCTCATGATCTGATGGGCTATGAACAGAGACTAAAGTTTATAGCTTCCACGGGACTATGTTTTCTTTAGTTTTTGCTTTGCTTTGGGCAATTTCACTCCCCTGATCTAAGAACTAAAAACTCTGTGGTGACCTCTGAGACACTGTTTGTATTCGGATTTACATATTTCCCCTGGTGGTTGCTGGGCTCCAAACGGGAGGATAGGAAGTAACACAGGAAGCTGTAAGGTGTTACACAGCTTCAGGAGTATTTTTACACGTGCATATACCCGTACACACAGAAACGCATACACACATTTAAAGTCATCCAACACACATATACATGTGAACAGTGCAGAAAAATGAGTTCTTTTTTGCCATGTGGCTATGTGTAAAAATGACAAGATTTTCCAGGTATTTAGCTCCCGAAGGATTTACTGTTTGTCATTAACAGGCCTACAAGTGAATCTCTTCAAGGAGAATTATAAAAGGCTTGGACATATGCTTAAGTATAAGCAACTAAGCCCTTCCTTTATTCAACCACGTGTTTAAGCATGTGTCTTACTGTCAATGCGTGCTTACACCTCAGAGTACTCAGTGCAGTATAGGCGTATGTCGTGAGGAGATCGCAAAAAGCTTTGTGAGTTTGTGCCATTATCAGGATGAAGATGTAGGAAGATGCAGATGATGGAAAAAAAGGCCATTCTGGGCTCCCAAAGTAATGACTGGAATTCCCTACATTCTTGAAATGAAAAATGCAGTTCTCAGAAATGCCAAAATGCCTGAGAAGCATTCACCCCACCAACCTGCAAGGTCTTTTAGGCTTGTTAGTGCCTAAGCGCATTTGAACACTGTATCTTGTTTTGCGTTTTCATCTCGCTTGCTACTTCTCAGACACATGTTCTACCCTTTCCCTGAGGCTGGTATCACAGTTCAGTATATTTCCAAGATACTAAGCTCTACAGATGTCAGGAACAGGCAGCACACAAAAGTCTCCCTTCACAGCAGCAGAAGCCCAGGAACACAGCTAATTATGTCGGCATGGCTCCCTCTGCTGCTTCAGGACAAAAAGATATTTTTTGCTGCCGGAAGCTTCAGTATCAGTGTATTGCAACAGAATTAGTATCAAATGGTTTGCAAAACAAAATTGTATTGGTAAATATTTGTCTGTAGCTTTTTGGACCTAGGAAATCCAGCTAAGAGTTTCCTGCTTCTCCTGTCTGTCTGCGTATGTAAAGCTTATGTATCAAAGCTGACTTTAGAACAAAAGTTTCAATCATCCTCTTGCTAAAAGCAAATACAAAACGAAACCAGGCTTCTACAAAATCCCATCAGACAAGCCTTTGAACCTGACAAACAACCTGGCAGAAAACACCCTACAGGAGTGGATAAAAATTACACAAATATTTCAGTTTCAAGCTACAAAGTGATATTAGGCGAAGCAATTGGGTGAAATTTCTGGATCGGTAGCCTTTGTTCTTATGGGAGATTTCAGCCTCCCAGACATCAACTGGGAGTATCATACTGCTATGACGAGCAGGTCTTGGAAATTCTTGAAGTCTGTAGGAGATGACTTCTTGTCACAGGTATCCAGTGAGCCAACTAGGAAGATGCCCTCCTAGACCTGCTGTTCGTGAATAGAGAAGGACCTGTGGGGCATGTAAAGGCAGGTGGTTTTCTTGGCCACGATGATTATGAAATGCTTGAGTTTAAAGTTTTGAGTGTAATGAGAAAAAAGAATAGCAGAGTTGCTACCCTGGACTTCAGGAGAGTAAACTTGAAGTTACTCAGAGAGTCATTTAGCAGAGTACCCTGGAAATTTGCTTTTGAGTGCTTAGGAGTCCACAAGTTCTGGTCAGCCTTGAAGAACCACATTTTAGAACACAGGAGCAGGCAATTCCACTGTGTAATAGGTCAAGCAAGCGAGGCAGAAGACCAGCTTGGCTGAACAGGGAACTCCTCGTGCAGCTCAGGAGCAAAAAGAGATTGACTTCTGGAAGCAAGGTCAGGCTTTGCAGGATGATTACAGAGCTGTGGTTCATGTATGCAGGCAGAAGACATGACAGGTCAAAGCTCAATTAGCATTGAAACTGGCCAGTGTTGTTTTATGTAACACGGGCTTCTTCAAGTATATTAATAGCAAGAGAAGGTCTAAAGAAAACATTGCACCCATAACTTGTTAAAGAGGGTCATCTGACTAATGTGGATGAAGAAAAAGTGGAGGCAATCAGTGCTTTTTTTGTCTCAGTCTTTTAATAATACTGATAGACCCGGGGCTGCCTAGTCCCCTGAGTAGGGGGACTGTGAGTGTGGGAACAATGACTTTCCATTTGTGGACACTGAAATTGTAAGGGACCAACTGTACCAGCTGAACCTTCACAAGTCCATGGGGCCTGATGGGATTCATCCCAGAGTCCTGAATAAGCTGGCAGATGTTATGGCAGGATCCGTCCCAATCATCTGCCAAAGGTCTTGGGAGTTTGGTGAGGTCCCTGCTGACAGGAGGGTAGTCAGTGTCATTCCAATTTACAAGAGGAGGTGAGGGAAAACCCAGGGAACTACTGACCTCAGTTCCTGGAAAAATTATGAAGAAGTTTATACTGGGTACTACTGAAAGGCATTTAAATGTCAATGCAATCGTCTGGCACAGGGAATGTGTTCACAAAGGGAAAGTCCTGTTTAATTAATTTGATATCCTTCTATGATAATGTTATCCACCTAGTGGATGAAGGGAAGATGGTGGGTGTAGTTTTTGTGGATTTTCGTAAGGTCTTTGATACTGTCCCTCACAACATCCTTCTGGACAAGTTGTCCAACTGTAGGATAAGTGGGTTCCCAAGTGTGTTGGATGAAGAACTGGCTGAAGGGCAGAGCTCAGGCGGCTGTAGTGAATGGGGCTACATCTGTCTGGCAACGACTCAACAGCGGTGCTCCTCAAGGTTCAATTCTAGGACCAGTTCAGTTCAATACATTTATCAATGATCTGGATGCAGGGGTTCATTGCACCATTAACAAGTTTGCTGATGAAACTAAACTGGAAGGTGCTGTTGACTCTCTTGAGGGACAAGAGGCCTTGCAGATGGATCTAGATAGATTGGAGCATTGGCTATGATTAATAGGATGAAATTTAACAAACCCAAATGCTGGATTCTGCACCTGGAATGAAGGAATGCTGGACACAATTATAAAATGAGGGACAGGTGGCTGGAGACCCACCCTGCAGAAAGAGATCTGGAGGTGCTGGTTGACACTACACTCACTATGAGTCAGCAGTGTGCTCTGGCAGCCAAGAGGGCAAACCGCATCCGGGGATGAACCAAACACAGCATAACCAGATGGTCAAAAGAGGTGATTTTCCTGCTGTATTCAGTGTTGATGTAGCCTCACCTTGAACACTGTGTGCAGTACTGGGCCCCACAATTTAACAAGAATGTTAAGGTCCTTGAATGTCTCCAGAGGAGGGCAACAAAGTGGTGAAAGGGCTAAAAGTATCATCCTGTGAGGAGCGGCTGAGGACTTTGGATTTGTCTAGTTCAGAGTAAAGGAGACTGAGGGTTGACCTCATTGCTTTCTACAGCTTCCTGAGGAATGGAAGTGGAGGGAGAAGTGCTGATCTCATTCCTGGGACCCAGTGACAGACACATGGGAATGTTCAAAGCTGTACCAGGGCAAGTTTAGACTGCACATTAGGAAGCATTTCTTTACAAAGAGGGTGGTTGAACACTGCAAAAGGCTTCCTAGAGATGTGGTCAATGCCCCAAGCCTGTCAGTGTTTAAGAGGCATTTCGACAATACCCTTAGCAACGTGCTTCAATTTGGCCAGCCCTGAACTGGTCAGACATTTGGACTAGATCATCATTGTAGGTCCCTTCTAACTGAAATAGTGTATTCGACTAAACATTATTATAGAAATAACAAAGTGCTCTTAAGATATTTCTCAATGACAATGTTTAAAGAGGAATGTCTAAGCTCAGTCCAGTGAAGCAAAAATTTTAGTTCAACTAACTATCAAACACAGGAATGTTTCAGCAAATATATGCAAAAAGGTGTCCAGAGGCTTGTTTCCTGGCATATTCCTGTACTTTTTAATTTCCTTCCTGATAGTTCAATTCCTACATAAGAAACATTTTGATAATTGTTCTAAGGAAAACACCAAAAACTTGTTTTATTTTAACCTTAGACTACAGAGTAGTTTGCTTCTATCATATTTTGCAGACATTACCACCACCCTGAACACTGTGGGATATCCACAAGAACATCTGATGTATTGTCTTCCTTAGACATATTTCCCTTTTTCTTTCATTCCCTTTGGTCAGTCCAAGCCTCTACCCAGATCTTCTTGGGACATAATTCCATATTCACCACTACTGGCAGGATTTTTTTTTTTTTAATTTATGTTGCTTTTGATATTTTCATGATTCTGTGCTAAAGCTAAGCATTCTTGAACCTGTTACTGAACAAGTGCCTTAGTAAAATAAACGTTAGAATAGTGATAAGTATTTACCTCCCTCTCTGTGTTTTACTAGCACTTTTAAATGAACACTTCCTTGCTAATTTAATTCAACTTTCATCTAATTTTAACAAACCTTTCTTAAAATGCTTTCTTGTTTTGGGGAGAGAAGGAAAGTAGTTTTTGTTACAGTGATACATATTTTGCATTAACAAAAATGTGTCTGTAATATTTTTTTAATTCAGTGAATCTTGATGTACAATTCAAGTGAACCTTATAAATATTTGTGTGGAATTTCTGGAGTTTCAACTTTCTGCACACATGTACATGCAAAATGCCTGTGATAGTCTGGGAGTACTTCATACCAGCACTGGTGTGGAACAGTTCAGTACTGAATCCAAATTCAGGTGCTGTGCATGGGGGATCCTGGTTCTCAGCTCATAGTATGTAGTGAATTACTTAATTCTCTTATCCCTCATTCCCTCTCTGCTGTGCTGCTGCTGAAGTGAGAGTTGCAGCACAAAGCCTATGCTGTAGGATGGAATTGTACAAATATCCAAAACTACTACTTCAGCTTCTGGACCATCTTCTCCTCTTTCTTGCCTTACACCAAAGAATATTGATGAGTTGAAGGCTTTGAGTTGAAATGCTGTCTCTAAGACCAATTCTCTGCTCCTCCAAAATTTATTCTATTATTTACACCAGGGCAAAGCATGAATAAAACACATCCTCCTCAGTTCAGCATTGCTTTGATCCCAGCTCACTAGTGAGCAGAGAACTGCAGATGACATGTGGGAAGCTGGTAAGAGGGCAAGATCAAAGATCCACCAAGCACTGTGCTCTGCTTCTGCTCTTCTCCTGCTGTCCCAGGACCATGGCCATCAGAGGTATAAATAGGAAACAACCCTTCTGAGGCATGCCCTTACTGAATAATTGAAAGACATATGTGTGCATGCAGCACAGTAATGTCCTCAGGGGAGCCTTCTTCAAAATCCTCAATGGGTGTCTTGCCTCTGTGCCAACACCCATGAAAGATTAAGAAAGTGAATGAAATAGCACGTAACACCCGTATGATCACAGAGAATCCCCTTTCTTATAGTCACCAAGTAGTTAAAAACATTCACAAAATGTTTCCATTGTGAGAGGCAGTAGCAAGAAGCACTGGAAGAGGAATCAGAGACAGGTATTTTGGGAAGAGTATAGGGATGATGCCTGGTTGTGTTGGGATGAGGTCAGGAGGGCCATGGCACAGCTGGAGCTAACTTGGCAAGGAATGCGTGAACCTCATGAGGTTCAAAAAGGCCAAGTGCAAGGTCCTGCATCTGGCTTGAGGCAACCCCTTGTACCAATACAGGCTGGGGCATGAAGGGATTGAGAGCAGCCCTGCCGAGAAGGACTTGGGGGTACTGGTGGATGAAAAGCTGGAAATGCGGCACAATTGTGCACTCGCAGCCCAGAGGGCCAACCATATCCTGGGCTGCATCAAGAGAAGTGTGGCCAGCAGGTCAAGGGAGGTGATTCTGCCCCTCTACTCCGCTCTGGTGAGACCCCACCTGGAGTCCTGCATCCAGCTCTGGAGCCCCCAGCACAAGAAGGACATGGACCTGTTGGAGCGGGTCCAGAGGAGGGCCATGAAGATGATGAGAGGGTTGGAACACCTATCCTGTGAGGAAAGGCCTGGAGAGTTGGGACTGTTCAGCCTGGAGAAGAGAAGGCTGTGGTGAGACCTGATCGTCGCCTTTCAATACCTGAAGGGGGCCTACAGGAAAGATGGGGAAAATCTTTTCAGCAGGGCCTGTTGTGATAGGACAAGAAGTAATGGCTTTAAAATGAGAGAGGGTAGATTTAGACTGGCTATAAGCATGAAATATTTTACCATGAACATGGTGAAACGCTGGAACAGGTTGCCCGCAGAGGTAGTGGAGGCCCCATCCCTGGAAACATTCAAGGCCAGGTTGGATGGGGCTCTGAGCAACCTGGCCTAGTTGAAGATATCCCTGCTCACTGCTTGGGGGTTGGGCTAGATGACCTCGAAAGGTCCCTTCCAACACACAGCATTCTATGATTCTATGATTTTAAGAAGCTCCTTGTCTTTCCTTTTGCCCCCCACCTTCTGAGTTGGGGATGGGTACTTTGGTTCATAACGTGGGTGACTCACAAGGAAATCAGCCCTGTTGTTTGGAAGCACCACATCTTTGGCACTGATTCTTTTTCTTGCCCTGTGACAATACTGTCAAGCTAAAGCAGACATGCTCATGGAGCAGAACGTGGGGGCAAAGAACACTAGGAAAGTCAATACGACTCTGATTTAACTTGTCCAGACAAAGCCACAGTGCAGTAGTCATTTTTTCCCTTTTGGTCAGGAATAGAGTTTGCTCGAAATTGCAGATTTTTTTTTTCCCCTTAATGTAATATTGCAAATGAAGAGGATTTTCAAGCTAGAAGGCACTGTCAGCTCTCTTTCACTAAAAGAAGTTGATAATGCCACAGCCTAACAACACCAGCTTAGTCCTTAGTAATTTCATAAACATAGGACACCTGTCAATATTTAGGTACAAAATGCTGAGGGAAATGCCCTCCTGATGAGCTCCGACTTGCTTGAAATGGCTCTTTAGTAACACTGCAGCACCCAAAACCATACAAAATAAGCACAGTGGAATTCAAACGTTGTCAAGTACTTCTCAAAAAAATCAAGGACATTAATGTGGAATATATTTTGACAGGAATATACTTGTAAAATATTGCATGAGTTACAAGTAACAACTTCGCACTGCAGCACTTAAGATGTTACTGTACCAGTGACACAAACATCTTGGGAAAACTTGAGGGCCATGCTAACTTACAATTATTCATTACTTTCGAATTATAACAAACAGCTCTGTGTCCAATTTGCCCAATGAGCATGGTTGTGTATTTTCTTCCTGTATGCCTCTCTTTCTGTGAGAACTGCTTCTTCTGTAAACAGCCGAGAAAAGAATTTACATGACTAGCAATCTTTTTGGTTCTTCTAGACTTCAAAAGTGTCCACTTTGGGAGGGTTAACACTATTCTGTAAGTCTGAGCTGTTAGCATATCTTATATTAGACATTGATATTAGAAACTGAGGCATACCCTACAAATGACCATTCCTCCGTTTGTGCAAACAGAAAAGATGGGTGGGTCTTTGACTTTCAGAATCTAGGCCTCCAAGCCTCCCAGGAATGTCACAAAACTTTGCAATCAGCTTAGCTGAGAATATTGGATTGATAACATAGTCCCTCCTTATTGTAGCACGTAGGCAAACCACTGAAACACTTCAAGCAAATGCCAGAAACCATTCTTTTCAGAGTACTGAAATGCCTATATTTGCAGAAACATGCAAAAAAAGCTCCACGTTAGATCCACTAGCTCTTATCTGTTCCACTGAGAGTTATTTAAATGCATTTAAATAATCAACTTCCTCTTGAGCAATGTGTGGTACCTGATTCCAGGTTTCACGGATGTGAAAAGCCTTTTTTTACCACTGATACCCTTATTAGGACCCTAGTTTGGTAAAGAGCTTGTGTACATGCGTCTTGGGAGCTCTCTCTTTCTCTGGATTGGGCCTGTGGGAAAAATCCTGCCTGGAAAACAAATAGAGCAGCAGCCAGGGAAAGCTAGAAGACAGGGTAGCAAAGCTCCAGGCTGCAGAGGGGACATCCTGGGGAACAGGAAGACACGGGAGGTGAGGTTCTCACAATGAAATGCTGTGTCCTAACATGCACATCGCAGAGGGCAATGGCCCTTTCAAGGCAGCCCTAGTTCAGCTGCTTCTTTCTTGACACTCTTACGTGAACAAAGGACGTGCTGCATGCTTTGTACCTTGGTAGTACTGCTTGTGGTATTGGGTGAGGGTTGGCCTTGGAGTGAGGCAGTGCCTAGTCCTTGCCTTCTTAAGATGAATAACTCACTGTGAAGAAGGAGGATTGAGCAGTCCTTACACAGAAGCACAGAATGGGGAGCAGGACAGAAAGACTTTCCAGAGAAGGGTAGGTGCGAGTCCAGCCTTAGCAGCCCATCCAGCCCATAGCTGTGCTGGATGAAGGAGCCACTCCCTCTCCGTTGGTGATGTGCGACAGCTTGGTAGGAAAATACATGTTCTCCAAATATCTGCTGCCTCTGGCAAGCTGCTGGTGTATGCACACCATGCTGCTCAGAGAGAAATTATTCATAACCACTCTGTCCTGGTGAGTAACATAAAGCAGCGATGGCTTTATCATCAAAAGTAATCTCCATCGAACAGGAGAGCAAAAGGCTCCTAGGTATTTGAGGATAGTTGATATTGTAACAGACTTGGGCTAAAATGTAACTTATAAAAGGATGTTCTGGTTGAGACTAGCTGACAATGACACACATGCAAGCCTTGCAAACCATTTACTCTCCTGTTTTATGGTGGTGGTGCTGTAACAGAAGCCAACCACAGTTACAACACCTGGACCAGGGCTCTCTTCACTTTCCACCGAGAAATGCTAAAGGCATGGCGCACCTTCAGGGTCACCAGGGGCATCAACGCCTTGCCCATTTGCAATTTCTGTGTATCATTCTAGCTGTAGTGAAAACCATACACTCATTGGCACATGCTGGAAACAAGCAAGAAGATGACTTTCTCCCTGAGCTGTTGTGCACCTGCAGGAGAACTGTCACCCTTGCAAGTGTCATAGTTCACACAGCTTGGCACTTTCTTGCAGAGTCATCTATCCTGCACAGCATCTCAGCCAAAGAGCATTTAACTCAACCAGCTTTTTCCCACTGGTGGCCGTGGGGTGTGACTTAATGTAATGTAAAGGCTGAAAGATCTGCTACGGGGAGCAGATGGGATGAATATCACACAGAAAGTGGTCCACGATAACACCACACTTTCGCTGGCTTCTTTGTCCTGCTGGTTTGCCTTGCTCGTCCTTGCTTTCTCTGACTTAGTCTCCCCTTTCAAAATTTTTTAAAGTGTCTTGCAAGAAGTAGTTGGGAAATCCCCATTCAGCACATGGGGAAGATAGGGTACCAAGATGTGAAATTACGCCTGCAGGGTGGTTGGGTGAAGAGGGCAGTGATGCTGTAGAGACAGAGCCAGTTCTGCAAGTCCAGGCTTGCAAGTTATTTCCTAAGGCCAGCTATGGAAATGAGCTTATAAAACTTTCGCTGTTTCTTCCAGCCTGATCTGCTGACTCTAACTTGTTCCTGACCTCCTGCTTTTCATCTGCTAACTGGAAAGGAGTCCCATGCTGCTAGATATTGCTCTGGAGGATAGTCCCTGGACCTAGTGGAGTGACAGGCTAAGCCCTGTCTCCCTTGCTCACAGATGCATCTCCTTTGCTCTACTAACAATGGCACATGGTGCATACAGGAAAAAGCAACTGCAGAAAAAGAAAAAAAAAGAACGTACACCGGAAAAGGGTCCAGAGCAATTTCTGAGTCTCTGACCCACCCCCACAGTGCACTGCTTTCAGATGTTAGATGTTACCGTGAGATGCAAAAAAGGAAACCTGTTGGCCTCCTGCCACCTAGCTCACTGCATAGTGGATTTTATCCCTCACATTATTGCTGTTGGAACCTTTTGTATGTATATTCAATGCTGTAATTTAACACTGACAAGTACCACATTGGGAATAAAAAGAAAAAACATTTTGCCTTCAAACTCATACCCTAGATTTCCTAATAGTACTACTTTGGTTATTTTACCAGAAATTAGATTGATTTTTCTGTAGAAACATACTCAGAAGCTCATCCGGAGGTCTGGGAATAATTTCTGCTTCATGTTTTCCTTCAGCATGTCTTTGGAGCTCTGCAGCTTGCCTTCCCTTGCTCTTTATGCCTTCCAGAAGACAGGCTTTTACTACAATAACTGAACAGAACATAGTAGATATCTTATCTCTCCTTGCAATACTTGTGCTCAAGCCATAAACCTCATTTCTACACAAATGAATAGGTGGTTAACTAGCAAATAGTTCAAAAGGTGTAATGCTTACCATCATGTTCGAGCACATCGTATTCCTAAGGATTTAAACACATCACAGAGACCATCTAATCAGATCTCATGTGTAGCCACTGAATTTCAGCAAATTTGAACTGAATGATAGTACTTCTTATGGATTTTTTGAAGTCTGTAAATACAGGAAGATCTGCCATGTTGCTCAGTGAATTGTGACTCACTCTCTATAAACCTTTCCACTTTTGTTTCTGTTCTGCATTGCTCTAGCTCTGGACCCCAGCCATTGCCTTCTTCCTTCAGCTTGTTTTGCTGCCCTAAAGAAAGGGTTTTGATCTTTCTTCAGGTAACTGTCTAGAGAATGACATCAAGTCATTTCCCCTGAACATATGAAATGGACAATGCTTCTCAAATAACCTCACAGTAAAATGAGTTTTATTGACTTCAGGTGATTTTTGCTGTTCTTTTCTGAATCCCCTCACAAATGTTTCCCATCTTTTTTGATGTGTTATGCTGCATACAATCACAACAGTCTCCCTGCTCCTAGTTCATTCCTCTATTCTGTATGACCACTGATTGTTCTATGGCACTGCTGAGGAAGTCCCAGCCCAATTAGACCTCTGCCATAACCCATTAGCGCTTTTGGAGTGCATTATAGGACACATATCTCCATTTTGCAAGTAGAGCTTGTTTATCTCTCTTCCAAAATATTTGACCTGTTGTTTTGCTGAATAAAACCGCACAATGTTCAAATGAGGCAAACTACCAAGCAATACAGATCTCTCCATTTGAAAACTTGGAGGTACAGGTCAAAAAGCTTCATTCTAACAAATTTCCAGATGAAACTCCTTTTTAAACATTAATTGCAGCTCGTTCTTCATGATCACTTTTTTAATACAGGCTTACCAGGGCAATCTGTGAAAGTGCGGGGTTGTGTGTGGGAAGTGCAGGACAGAGCTGTTCAAAGAACATCTGTTTTTCTGAATGCACCTTTCCCCTGGTATCAATTCCCGGGGTTGAAAACACTTTCAGCCTCTAAAGTTTTGGTGTGGAAACGGCTGAAGGCCCTTCAGATGTACCTTTCAGCCTGCTGACTCAGCATGTTTTTATTTGGTTCTGAGAGGTGAGTGCTCAGTTACACCAACGTGTCCTGTGAATGGATGCGGGCCTTGCTCACACATGTATTTTCCCTCACTCTGATTGTACCACCCAGCCTTTTTTTCTATTTCAGCAGCAGTGTATCTCCCTCACTTTCTCTTCTGGTAAAGTGAATTGTTTAGGAGACATTTTACCATGGAGCAGATGCCTGCACAGCACTGAATCTACTCCACAGGTCTCTAGCAGGATTAAGACTGCAAGGTGACACATGGGTAGAGGGTCAGCAGGAGTCCTCTGAGGCAGACACTGGGTTTGGTGTTGTCCACCAAATTGGTAAAGACAGAAACTCACACCCTCAGCAAGAAAGATAAAATGTGTTGTCTCACTAACCAGATAACCAGTGGAGAACAAGACTGGAATGGGTCCCAGGCTCTCCAATAATACTCAGCACTTAGACAGGACATTTTTCCTTCAGCCTCTCCAGGGGCACTTGGAGTGAAGAATCTAGCCCCAAAATGGCTTTCCACAGTGTTTTCCACATAAAAAGTTATTCTCCAAGGCCCAGTAACCGCTTTCAAGACTGACGGGCCACCAGCTGTGTTGAGACAACATGCACGTGTTTCTTAAATACAACGGAAAACAAAACAAAGGAACCTTACTTGTTAAACCTTTCAGTTATCACAGATAGGGGCTGGTTTGCAAAACAGAGTCATAACACCTAACCTCAGTCTTTGCATTTGGGTTGGTACTGGGTACTGATATGATTAATATGTAGGCACCAATTCAAAGACAAGATCAAAAGACTGGTTTTTGCATGCAGTGTTAGAACTTTAGCTCCTACAGCATATAAGATTTGGTAATTTTATCACATGCAGCTGCTCAAGCAATAACCCAAGAGGGGTTAGAAATGTTTTATGACTCAATCTTTGCGGAGTGCTTTGCTTCTGCTGTGAGATTCAGTTCAGGTTGATGACTGACAGGGGAGTTCAAGGAGGGGAAAGGCAAGGGTGCAGATAGCTTCTAGAAACACAGCTATGTCCGTCAGTTTGTTTTGGCTTTATCATCATTATCTAAAGGGAGCAGCCGAATGAACAAATTTGCTATAGGTAGACAAGGCAGTTGTCCTCTCCACATGCCTCAGATGAAGCATCTAATCCCAGCAAATGGATACATGCAGAGGTGTGTAAATCTATTCATCAGGCTGTGGATACAACTCTGAGGTTTACCTCAGCTTTAACAGGCCCCTGTCTCCTTGCTGACGTGCACGTATTCTGTATCTCTCAATATGTGTTTGTACAGCTCCTTGTACAACGGGACCACTGTCTTACAATAATAAGGGTAAAAAGTAGCCTAAACTAACTTCTCACAGGAGGCAGTGCATCAGCACTTATGTTGGATTCTGCTATATGTGGTTACTGGTTGCAATGAACTTTGCTGGTTGTACTCCACAGACTACTTCTGTGGGGAGTGGTATCTGCTTTGCCATTTGCACAGCATTACAGGCTCATTACAGGTGCTGTCATGAACTCTCGAGCACAGAACATAATTCCTTAACATTAGGCCAGATATTCCACTTGCCATATTTCCAAAGCAAAGGTGGTAATAACTTAAATAACTTATGAAGCGCGCTTCAACAACATCGTTAAATACATTGCAACACTGCTCATGTCATTGTCTCCATAACAAGAGTATCACCAAAAATGACAGAAGTGATGGGGTAACAGTAGCGGAGGTCACTCTGCTGCTTAGATGTAATAAAAATCAAAGTAGGTATAACCTCATTTTCTGGGACAGAAGCTGAGTAACAACCTAAGCAGGCAGGAAATGTATTGTCTCTGATGAAATACTGGACAAGCAGATATAGTCTTAACAGTTCATTCCTTTCTCAGAAACATGCAGGATGTCTAGATGGAGTCTATTGCGCAAAACTCTTAATCACACTCCGCTACTAGCCTTCCTTCCATTGTCTGTACTTCTGTCTTGTCTGTTTTCCCAGGAGCAGTCATGACTTACTACTCTTATTTTTACCTGCCCTCTCTGCATTCTGACTAAGAACAAAATACCTAAATGTGTTGGTAGTAGACAGAGACCACGGGAAGTGCAAACTGCCTCTTGGCTACCTCACAAGAGGATTAGGTGCACTATATTAGTCTTGAGAGGTGGCTCATTGTGAACCTTATGAAGTTCAACAAGGCCAAGTGCAAAGCCCTGCACATGGGTCGGGGCAATCCAAAGCACAAATACAGGCTGGGAGAAGAATGGATTGAGAGCAGTGCTGCCAAGAAGGACTTGCGGCTGCTGGTTGACAGGAAGCTCAACACAACTCTGCAATGTGCACTCAGAGCCCAGAAAGCTAACCATACCCTGGGCTCCATCAAAAGCAGCATGGCCAGCAGGGCGATGGAGGTGATTCTGTCCCTCTGTTCCGCTCTGGTGAGATGCCACGTGGAGTCCTACATCCAGCTCTGGAGCCCTCAGCACAAGAAGGACATGGAACTGTTGGAGTAGGTCCAGAGGAGGGCCATGAAGATGATCAAAGTGATGGAACACCTCTCCTGTGAGGAAAGGCTGAGAGAGTTGGGGTTATTTGGCCTGGAGAAGAGAAGGCTCCAGGGAGATCTTATGGTGATGTTTAAGGCCAGGCTGGATGGGGCTTTGAGCAACCTGGTCTAGTGGAAGGTGTTACTGCCCATGGCAGGGGGCTTGGAACTAGATGATCTTTAAGGTTCCTTCAAACCCAAACCATTCTATGATTCTGTAATACATCATGAACTCACAAGGACATAATATTTTTTTGTGTCAGAGCATTTTTGTACCAGAGCATTGCGTATAAATTATCAGAGAGACTGCTCACACTTAGCCATTTTATTTAAAAGGTAACCCAGACTAACTTTCCTGGATGCCCAGCAGATTGGTTCAACACGTGATACTGCCTTGTGGATACCTCCTGCCTGCACATAGATAACCGTCTTAAGATACCCACAGTGGCTGCTTACATGGAAAGCAAATCACAAACACAATGAGGTCCGCTCATAAACCAACCTAAAGATATATGTGTTTGTTAAAGAGTTCCCTGAGGATCAAAGTCAAGTTCAGAACAGGTTAACCTATTTAAGTCACAGTTTTCTACAGATATGAGAGCAATTCCTCATCTTTTTTCATACTCTGTATTCAGAAAAGGTTCTGCAGCCATTTTATTCTTATGTACGCCGGAATTAATGAACATTAGAAAACCTACTGTGTAGACTGCGTAATGTCTTTCTGTTTGCAGTGGTTTTCCCACAAGTTTCTTGGAGGAGACACTGAATCCCTAGAGTTGCAGTCCAATCTGGTCTCATAAACACCCCAGCGTACATCGACCAGAGTCTGCAGCGCCCCAGTATTGGAAGCCCAACATAGAGAAGAACAGGGTGAGTTTCATAGCATGCAGAAGTGTCCATAAATCACTCCTCCCCTGTTGGCACTATGCAAATAATGCAATTACCTTCCTCTTTGTCTGTGGTAGCTATGTGGCAATGGTTGGCAAAGAGTGACGTTTTAACAGCTTCTTTGGTATTACAACCTTACCTGCCTCTCAATTTTCTAAGAAACAGATGCATTCATAGAGCTGATGTAGAGAACTAAACTAAGGCTTGGTGAGTGGCAAACAACATGTGAAAAGTATTTACTTTTCCATGTTTCACTGGCACATTTCTCCACTCCTGCTCTGACATTCTCTTTAAAACAAAGCAGCAGGCTGCGTGTATACTGAATGTGCTGCAGTGCAACCTTCACTTTTGCAAGTTCAGGCAAAGGGGAGAGACACACCTTGCTAGAAAGGCCCAAAGCATGACAATGAGGTCGCAGTCTCCCTCATTCCTGCAAGTCCAGGCAGAGAACTGTGAGTGTCTCTGACCTAACTGTTATGACATGCTTGGTTGCTGCTAGATGTTTTAGTTCCAAAGTTCAAGTTATCCATGGTTCAGAGCCAAAACAAGGAAAAGGCACAGAAATAAAACACCGAACATTCCAATTCAGGCCTAGTGACCAACAAAGGCTTCAGGAAGACTGGAATTCAAAGGAGATAAAAGAAACTATTCTCAAAACAGTGTGAAAAAGCAAATCACTTTACTATTGGCATAATGAAACACTGGCCACAAAACACTGGGCCTGTAGGCAATTTTCTGAGATGAACTTGCTGTCTTGTATGGTGGCTAAAGCAAGTCTATACTGCCCATGTCTGTATGAAATATGGCAAATCTGAGACAAGGAGGGCCACTGTTGCAAGGCAGTGTCTGGTTCCAGTCACATTTTTGAAAAGGACATTGGGGAATACAAGGAAAAGAATCTAAAATAATATCTGAGATATGGCAAGTCTGCTTCTCAGGAAGGACTTAAACCAAGTTTTTTTTAACTCAACAGAGAGAAAGGTAAGACCATAATTAACTTTAAGTGTGTCCATGGAAGGAAGATTACTGATCACTTTTCAGCAGACAAGGATGTAGGATCACCTGCCTTCTTTTTGGCAACATATGGATCCTTTCCCTTTCTTACATTCAAAGTCCCTGTTCTTTCCCTAACATCACTCCTTCAGTTGCGTGACCCAACTGTATATAGGGCTGAAAGTTAGATCAATATATAGATCTAGGTTGAGAACAGCCCTTCAAACCAATATAGTGTCTAGCCCTAAACAACTGTTGGCCAACAGAAAGAAAAGAGAAATGCAGAAAAGGTGCTGAGAGCAGACTAGGCACGAAAAACTCCATAAGCACTGAACTCAGGCAGTGCTTGGATACTAAAGGCAGATTCAGACTAGAAAGAAGTTTAATTTTCTAAATTGTAATTACTGTTATTTTTATATCAAAGACAAAGAACTCAAAGGGTATTGTGGATTCTCTGTGCTTTGAATCATTACAAAAGCTACGAAGTCTCTACAGACACCCTTCAGTTCAATCAGAATAGGAGGTCAGATTGTGAAGTGGAATGGGATGGTGTCTATGCAGGTCAGGCTAGAGGATCCAGTGCTCCGTTCTGACAGAAACCTGAAACAGTGGAGTCTGTAGCTAGTAATGCCATCAAGCTGACAATTGCCAATGGAGCCATAACAATATTTTCTAGACAGAGACCCAGTCCATAAATTTGAGCTGATACACTGGCGCTATTTAGTTGATTGGTTTTATTTCATGAGTTTACTCCATCAAATAAAATCAAAGTTTATAAACATATCATCTATTTATCTATCCATTGATCCATCTCTTTACATCTATACACCATGATTCATGTATGATCTTGCTTTGGCTGAAATGAAAAGCTTACCTCATTCGCTTCAGGGCTGGGATTAACATCTTTTTGTGACCTGACCACATCCATACCACACTTCTCTTACTGGTTCTAATGCTTACATTTATTTTTTTAGCGTAAGAGTTTCTTCCCCCATGGAAAATCTATCTCCTTGCTTCTACCATGCGTGCCTGCAAGTCAAGATTTCTTCTGAAAAATGTGAGGCACCTTCACCAACCTATGATACATTTGCTGACAGTGACCTTTCCCCTTGTTCTGTAGGTAGTAGTATAGGTCTGGAAGCACATTCCTGTGATGAATTTGTGTGTCAGCCCTGATTTGCTACCCAGAAATGATGCTATTACACTACAATGCAATTTGTTAAACACCCAATGAAGAGGCATCCCTCCAGGATGCTGTGGATTTACAGTACAGTTCTGAACAATACCGTCCGGAAACTTTGGGGGAAGGAGGATCCTGGCATGCAGGCAGCCCCAGCACTCAGTGTGAGTCACCTCTGGAGATGAGAAACATTGATGTTACCGGAAGACTTCTCCTCGTCAAAACAGCATTGACATAAATGTTAAGGAAGGCACTGCCTCAAGAAAAAAGGGAATAAGAGAAAAAAGCCTTGATGTCAGCAGAGTCAGACTGCTCTGCACCTCTCTTTGCCCAGGTAAGGACTGACATTTCACAGACTTCAGGCCATCAGGGCTTAAGTCTCAGGAGCTGCTCTCAGGAGAGCAAAATTTGCTACTCTGTTTTTCCAATGCAAGCTTGATGACTGCAAAACGATTTGTGGGAGGCCATGAGAAATGTCCTTCATCATTAACCCTTCCTTCTACAGCATGATACAGCATGTGCTCGCCTTGCCTGTCTGCTGCCAGATGATGCTACCTTTGATCCCACAAAGAGTGAGTATGTCACAAGCTGAGTCACTCCACCTTCCTGGCTGACCCTCTCCAGCCTGGGGATATATGGAAACTACCCACTGAGCTGACGAAACAAGCAATTTAGGGAGCAATAGGTAAAAATCATGTCTTGTTTTTCCCAGCTGGCTGTGCCAGATGTGGGAGTAAAAGGAACCAATCCTTGGTCTTTTTGCACCTCTGAATATGTCACTAAAGACTTTGTAAAGCAGTCTCAGCAGTCTCAGGCAATGCATTACACTAAAGCGTAATAAACACTTCTGTCCCGTTGATCTCACAGACATTCAGTACCTTAAAGGTCCTGGCCCTATCTTCATCTATGCAACTGACTCTGACACTGAAAAAAGTTTCCTCTGACTACATTTCCCTAGTGTGGCACTGGAGTACCATACTTGGAATTTGTAGTCAGTTTTGCAAAGTGGCTTTCACAAAGCAAGAACACATTATTTTCAGAAGTGTTTTGGAGAATCCAGTGCAGCAGAGTTTTCAGAAACATGATGTAGCTCTAGTTACAGTTAAGGACCAGAAGGAAATATCTTCCCTTGTTACCTCTGCAGCACTGGTGTGCTCCAAATCTTTGCGCTACAGAAGGCAGGCTAGAAAGAAGGGCACTTCAACTGCTACCCCAGGTCCTACAGTTTGAAGAGGCTAATTCAAAGCTGGTTGAAACTGATGCATATTTCACTCCAGCAAGTGCTGCATCACTCCTGGTGAGCCACGTGGGCAGTCTGTTACTGGGAGGTTGGGTACAAAAGGAGATTTTGTGTAGGATGAGATGGTTAGGTGAATCTAATAGATTATGTCTGCTTGTGCATCAATAATAAAAGGATGTCACTGGCCCTGCACATGAACATAGCATGGGGTAGGTTCTTATTTGTGGCCAGTGGTACTGTGCTTTATTCTTATAAGAGAGTTTGTTCTGCATACATTTGCATTTCAGCTGCTCTTTGCTAAGATAGTGTGATCTTTGATCCTGTGCCCAGACAATTACAATGCAAACAGTATGCTCACCTGGACAGCTAGCAACAGAAAACAGTTACTGACCATGTCAAACTCTCCCGGTAAACTGGACTGTGAAAGACCGGACAAGGAGGTTTTCAAATCTGTGTGACAGTCTCTGAATCTTCAAACGGATGTGTCAGAGAGCTGAATGTATCTTACAGCTGCTTTAGGCACTAAATCCTGTTATTTGGTTTGAAAGCAAAACAAATGCTTACCAATTTATACTCCACTTGCCTTTTGCTCCACAGACACAGATAAAAAAACAATTTCTTTACAGGAAAAGATAAATGACTGAGCAACCTTTAAATTGTGTCTATAAGGTTCCTGTGCAATGTGTTGTTGTGTAACCCCTTCAGTCCAAACTTTGTACTGCCATTAACAGCATGCTTTGCCATACTCACAACATGGAAGAATCATGCTGACACTATTTTCACTGGTTGAATGATCAAGCACATAGGAAGGAAGCATGATACACTCAAAAGCAAAGTAAAAATTACTGTACTGCACCTTAGTATAGAAACAACACTCTTTCGTAATGTGAAGGCTTCTTACAGTATCATGACTATTTGTGTAATGTGATAGCTGTCTATTGAAAGCTACTTGCAGTTTGTACGAGTGGCACCGACAAGATGTTCAGCACTAAAGGAAAGTCTTGCATGCCCTACACGACACACTACACAAAGCAATCAGAAGGTGAAACTAAATCCACCATATGGTAGATGGAAAAATATTTAAATACACAGCCACTTAACTCTTTAGAGATGTCTTATTCACACTGCATCAAAAGTGTTGTTGTTGTGATGGTTAAGGATGTAACAGAAATTTTTGCAGTTGTGGTATCCATTGGAGGAGATACCGGAGCTGCAAGGGACTCTTCTGCCTCTCCTGCTGCATCACAGGAGGCTTTTGTTAAAAACTATGACTGCGAAATATCTATCCCAAATCTGCAGCCTGTGTTTCCAGGTCCCACCCCACACCCGGCACTTCAGCTGAAAAGCACCTGCTACATTCTCAGTAGTTGTGGTCCCCTACAGTGTTGCAAGTGCAGTTGCAGCTGCTGATGCTGTGAACTACTATTCCCAGGAGAGAAACACCTGCAGTTAGCCAGCCAGCCCCACATCATGCCAAGCTTTGTACAGAGCTTAAAGTGGCAGCAAAGGATGAATATCTTTTACTAAGAATTCCAGCTTAATGAACAGGTACAAAACATAGAAGGAGATAAAAAGAAAGAAAGGAAACACCACCCCCTGTGGTACCTTCTGTGCTTTATCTCAACGAGTGTTTTTTTCTGTTCATTCCAAGAAAATCCTGCTAGGACACTTACAGTGGTCTCAAGGATGAGTCTTGTTCCTTATGATCTCTTGTGGGTTGGCTTGCCATCTTATCCATGTTTCTCTGCGGGGTTTTACTCAGATTCAAATTCTCAGAAAGTGTTTATGCCATTTATAAAGATGATAACTAACTGGGATAAAGGTTTTTCACACTGTTACTAAGGACTACCCGCTGTAGCCTGAATTTTTGATACTGATAACCTAAGGCATGGCTAGAGGCAGCCTTCACATAGCTAAATAGAAACCTGAACTCTCCAGTGAATGGGAAAGCAAGGCCTAAGGACAAGCCTGGCTGCAAAAGGCTGTGAACTCACCATTAATGGCGTACTGCAAACTGGCAGGGCAGGGTCCTGATCCACCTACGGAATGTTTGAGCAGTAAAGATGAAACTAACAACCTCATTTCAAAAAAGTAATCTGAAGGAAAATAATTTCTTATTATTACTTCCTGAAAAATGAACAAGATAATAGCTAAACAGCTGTGGATTGACTGTAGGTTTGGGTCATACAACCACTGAACCTGGTTTGATGTGGTGGGGGAGCACTGCTATTCTTCCCATGCACAGTAGAGAGCTGAATTTAGACCACCCAGCCCTTCAGAAAAGGTCTTCTCTGTGAGAAGGCAATCTGATACCAGTTTATTTCCATTTTGTATGATGAATTTCTATAACAATTTCCTGAAATGGGAGGCAGCATCTCAGGACTTGCTCAGTTTTAAGACATATATCTGCCAGGACTCCGAATTTATGATCTTAGGAGCTACCCTCATTTCGGCTGGGATAGAATTAATTTTCCTCCCATTAGCTACTGTGTTTTGGATTTAGTATGAAAATACACTGATGTTTTTAGTTGTTGCTAAGAAAACACAGACTTTTTTTCCGTTTCCTGTATTCAGCTAATCAACAGGTGTACCAGAGCTGGAACGGACCACAGCCAGGTAGCTAGCCCAAGCTGGACAATGGAAATATTCCTCACCATGGATGTCATGCCCAGTTCTTAAATGCAGTTTTGCCAAGGGACAGTAACTCTCTCTTTTCTGTGAGTCTGAACTTTTTTCTAGGAGTTTGGTCTTTTTCCATGAGTTCGGTGAGTTCTGCGAAATTCAGGAGATGGGTGAAATCCATGAGCCCCAGGAAATCTATGGGTTCCGCGATCACTGCTCGGGGACTGGCTACACAATCAGTCATCCAGCAATGAGAAAAATTGTGTCTAGTTTGTTATGCATATTCTTTATCGGTATTATTACTATTACTAGTATTACATTTCTTGTCTTATTAAACTGTCTTTATCTCAATCCATGAGTTTTACGTTTTGTCCATTCTCCTCTGGGAGTGGGGAGGAGCAAGCAAGTAGCTGCATGATCCTTGCTGGGGGTGAGCAGCTGCACCGTACTAGTTGCTGGCTACTGAGTTAAACCACATCAGGAGTTTGATTTGCAAAGTCATGTGATGACTTCTATGTTCTCTGCATGACAGCACAAGTGTGAGTCCTGTGCTTGGTGCAGCATCAGGCCACTCAAGCAGGTTTTCTGCTTTCTGACTGGCAAGAACAGGGCCTGATGCAAGCCCCCCTGAGAACCTTCAACCCAGCTGCTCTGCCACTAAAGTCCAGTGTGAGCAAACACAGCAGGTTCCAAAGGAGAGACATAGCCTCTTATGAAAATAAAAATGTCTTACATAAAAACTTGCCCATGTCTCAGTCCCAGCCCTAAAGGAGATGTACAAATTATGTATAATATATGAGCCTAGGTACCAAAATAAACAGCTCTTCCACTTAATAAAAAGCGAAGAATCAGACGAGCTCCAATTTATGCAGCGACTCTGCACCAAACATTGCTAATCGCAATCACTCACAAGTGGAGAGGTTAGTAAAATCAAGTTACATAAAGAGCAATGATGTCTTACCCTGAGTTTGGCTTTTGCCACATCTTGTTAAACTGAGTGAAGATGTCCTGAAGGCCAGAATTTTGTTCTTTTTTTTTTTTTAAATGGGAACAGTGGTCAAAGAAGTGGTATTGCCTATACCTCCTGCCTTGCTAACTTATTTAGCAAATTGTCCCATATTTCTTTTCAAAGGCAGATTGAATTTGTCGTTTCATATAACCCAGAGTTCAGTTCAGTGGATGAATCTGAGTCCGCAAATTGCCGGTGAGCATTACATTGCCAATATTTGCTTTGCATGCCTTGTACACATCACACTGCTTACTGGTAACAAATCATACTTAGGCTCATTATTTCTGGAGGACCCATGGTACAATACCACAATTTATAGAACCTACTCAATACCCTGAAGTTTGATAGTTGCTGACATTCAAATGTTCATGCTTTGGCTGAGCTTTTTCTGAGCACCAGTACGTTATTCTTTATGCACGGCTAATACCGTGATTATGTTTTCCACAGTGATTAAAATACAACATTATTAACGAACTAAGGAACGTTACTAAGGTTGGACAGGTCTCTGAGCAACCTGGTCTAGTTGCAAATGTCCCTGCTCACTGCAGGGATGTTGGGCTAGATGACCTCTAAAGGTCCCTTCCAACCCAAACCGTTCTATGATTCTATGAATATATAAAAACACAGCAACATATAAAAAAAAAGCATCAGATATCATATATAACTGCAAAGATAAATTACTAATTCTGGAACAAAATTAAACAGGACCTGCAGTCTTCTTCAAAGAAAAAATGTGGCTTATGACCACAGCTGTAGGAATGTTCACTTCTGAGCCTGAATGCATGTTTCTAGCATGTACCTCGCAACTGTTGAGTCATTAATTCTGTCCGTGCTTTGTTGTGTGTTCAGTTGTGAAATTTTCTTCATTGAAAAATAAACACACAAATAAAAAAATCAAAAAACCTAAACCACAAAACGTGCTGACATCCTTTGGAGAACATAAATTACGCAGAACATGAACAATGCATAATCAGTAATAATCAAACTAGACGAATAACACATCGGCAATTTGATTTGGAAAAAAGAAAAGAGTAGTTTATTTAGGACATACTTTTGGATGTCACATGTGAAATACTTTCATTGTTAAACTTTGTAACTAAGTCCTCATCCAGTGTTTCGTTTATACCAAGGATAATATTTCAGTTAGACATTTCTAAAAGAACAAAACAGAATAATTTGATTCTCTCAGTTTTCATGGTTAATTCCCTAAAAATAAAACTGCACAAATAAAATACATTGGTAAATCAATATATTGAGTTTGAGGAGCTAAAATAGAAAAGAAAATACTGTAAGAATTCCAGACTAATCTAATGGGAGGAAATCTATTTCTGGATTGTATTTTTAGTAAGATCAAAACCCCTTAATCTATTCTGTATAATAAGAAATTTGGGGTTATCTCTGCCATCATTGTATTTTGTTTTAATCAAATATGAACAATGGTTTGAGGTGCTTTTGGATAAAGTCCCAAAGCTGACGCAATCGCTAGAATAAAGGGCTTTAATGGGTAAAAAAATTTCTCCTATTATTTAAATGAAAAATAAAATCAAGACAAAATTGAGGCATTAATTTAAAAATTAGTTATATCTGCAGATCAAAGTAACATTCAGTTCTCCTTTAAAATTATGAATTAAATATAACTTAACCTTCAAATTTTTGTTATGGGAATTGTTAGTAGACACTTCAAGATTGAGTATTCTGTTTCTCCGAGTTAAAATGAGAGGCAGACGGGCGAGGTGAAAATATTTGCATCAGTTTGAAAAAATATCCTTTAATTATCCTGCAAGAGAGGAAAGGGCCCATATATAAGAGAAGTCAACAAGGGACCTGTTTCTGCTTTTGTATTCAGTGAGTAAGGTGCACAGTAACAGCAGAGCCAGCTGATGGCTAGCAATACAACGAGATTTGTCCTCATCCTCGTATTGGATCCAGAACGATGGGAAGCCATTCTGGAAACATTTGCTGTCATCATGATTTTTTTTTCTTAAGGGACAAATCAATAAATACAAAATTAGTTTCTCCTGTGGCCGAATAGGATTTTGAGGGACACAAGCATCCTTTTTGCATTTTACCTTTTCATCTAGCACCACGGGGCCACAGCTTGTAGGTACTTTGGCATTTAAAACATACATATGTAAGTGAAAGGCAGATAAAGACATGTCTGTGTGCTTCTGCCAGTTCTTTTGGTTGGAAAGAAGACGTAAACTTGGAGCAAACCTCTGTATTAAAATCACTTGCAAGACGGGGTTTTGGTCCTTGGCATCTCATCTGGGGGCTGGAGGACCTAAAAAATCTCTGCATTTTTTGTTTCATTTGTTCCACATTTCTGAAGCAGAGAATGAAAAATAGAAGCAATCAGCTACATAGTAGGCACTGCCACTCAGCAAGCATTTACGTACAGCAATTCTATTTTTATTTTTTTTCCTCAGAAGTGATCTGCAGAAGGGACTGCTATCCATAAAACAAAATAATGATGAAGAACTTGCTCTGTGGATGGTGGTAGTTCCTTTTCTTCCTGTAATTTTTTTATGGATCTAAATTTCCTACTTGTCTGGTGTTCAGGAGGATTTCTTTCTGCTTAGGGATTCCCTGGGTGAGAAAGTGCCAATGACGTCACTGGGAACCACTTTCATTTCACTTCCATGGTTTGTGCATGGGAGGGCACTCGCCCACTCTGATAGCAAATGACTATGAAGGAGAAGGGGTGGGGAGGAGGGGAAAAGACGAGAAGTTTCCAGGGAAACACTCTAGCAGATGGCTTGGTCTGCTGATAAATAGTGACATATCTGTAGCTCAATCAATGGGAGGGTTATTTTTGGAAATCACAGTTCTCCCTTTGGAAACCTAGCTAATCCCGACCCTCCAAGCCCCTTCTCTTTTTACAAGCTCCTTTGTCTGGGGATGGATGTGTTACAGCAGAGATTGCAAGTATGCCATCCCTACCAAGCCATGCTCAGAATTAATCACACAGTGTGCCATCCCCTACCCAGCCCCCCGCACCTCCCTCATCCAGTTATGCTCTCTGTACTGCTGGATGGGTGTTGAATACGAGAGCCAGCGTTGCCAAGGGAACAAGGAAGAAAAGCAGTCCTTTTCTCCTGCAGTTACTTTTTAAGGCAAAGGATCAGCTTTGCACCCTTCAAACATGATATATCTGATAATATTCAGCTATTCCTTTCTTGTAAAGAGACATAAATTCTCAGCATATCTGCACTTCATCAGAGCACAAGTAGAAGCATCTTTGCTTGTTTTGGTACCTCCATTGTATGGTGGAGATACCAAGTTTTGCAGATGTGCACTGTCATTACAATACGGGATGTCATCTTCCAAAATTCTAAGCCAAAATATTTACTCCTTTGTTGACATAAAAATTTCTATAGGTGTGCATTCAAATTCATAAACTGAATTTTCACAGAAGAGTTTCTTGATGTAGAAGATGGAGGAATGACGTGTTACTAAAAATACTTTCCATGACTAATTCATGACCATCAACTACTCTTTTTTTCTTTTTTCCGAAGGGCAGACTGTGCATGTTAGTTTGATAACATATCGCTATATCCTATGTCACCCTAAAGTGAAAAAAAATTGTGAAAGTTCTGATAGTCACTGTAGTTCTAATAAATAACAACATCTATAAATCTTTCCAGCACACATGCACACATGAAGACATGCATACATACACACGTATGTATGTAGGGACAGAGACATTAGAGGAAGAAATCACAGCATGTTCATTGTCTCGTATTGCTGTTACTTACTTTAAAACTGATTCAGGTGAAATATCTTGAGAAGCAGTCAATACACACTAGCATTATTGTGCTTTTTCAGTAAAGCCTGGTGGAAAGCAAAGTAAATGACTGTAATAAGAAGGGCCTTGAGATTTCTCAGGCTTTTCTGTAAGTAAGTGACTTACACTCAGACTTTTTTTTTTTTCTAAAAAGAAAAGGAGTCCCAAAGTGAAATGCGAGGCAAAGACACACAAAGGTGCTTTGAACTCTGTATTGCAACTCTGAACTGTTTTGGGAGCCTCATCCTAGAAGCAGAAGCCACAGGTATGAGTTGAGAGACCTTATATGCAGAGAACAAGCTACAGCCCACGTAGGCATTGACCTGGGCTGGAGAAAATGCACCTGCTGCATACAGTTACTTCTTCAACCACTACACCTTCAGATGGAAACTTCACCAAACTGCAAGTGGTTCTCTTGGGCTTGGATGAGTAAAGGTGGAGGGCAAAATACTTCCTGCTGCAGCAGCAGAAGTCAGTTCGTGAGATGCTCCATATCCATTCAAAGACATTACCCCTTGATCTTACATATTCATATCTAATATGAGAAAAAGGTGAAAATTATTCACTCACTGCTAATTTTCAATGTCATCTGCTCAGTTCAGTGGCTATATTCAGCCTTACAAATGCAGCCATAGATAGAGATAACCTCTGCAGGTCACTTTGACACAAATCATGGTGGAAATTGCCCCACATGATTATCCTCAGGCCTCTACAGGCTTGTGTGTGATTCTTGCAGGTGGGGTCTTTCAGTGGGGGACTAGTGGATCAGGTACCTTGTGGGAAATTTGGGGAGGCAGCTTTTGTTCATTGTTTTGCTAGTGATTCATGTAAGTATTTTGAAAACTTATCCTTGAAGAGCTATCCAGCTACTTTTACCTGTAAGACAATCGAACTCTGACAAGCAGAGGCCTTGAACTGCTCTCGCAGGAACCCTTTTGTTCTCATTACTACTGGTTGGCCGACTTTTCCTCTGTAAGGGAATTGCTGTGGTCGATCTTTGGTCATTTACTTCCTGCAAAACATCTTCCCTGAAGCAGCAATAAGAGCCCAAGGTGTTCTGCCTACAGCAACATAAAGGATGTGAAGCTAACAATCTCACTTTTCCAGTGAAATATCCAACTGAAATTGTAATGTTGCCATTTCAGATGTCTCTAATTCACTACCTTGCTTTTGAGTCAACATTGCCCCCCACTGATGCTTTAATTAGTTTGGGTGGCTGTAGATCTTTACTTTTCTCCCTATATCTTGATACGAAAATCCCTTTAGTATATGAGTCTCAGATATACAGAGCATTCATGGGAGGAAACATAAGGACCGAATGTCCAGTTGTCCTGCGTCCATTGCGATCAGCCATGAGATCAGAACAATATTTTACAGAGTTTGCATTGGCACATTTCTACAAGGATGCAAGCTGAACTTGGTGCACTGATTCAGGCATGCCACCTCAAGAAAGCAGGGGCATATGCTCACCTACTCAAAGGGATTTTGTTTCTTTAAACTTCGGTGGTTTGTCAGCTAAAAATGCACTCCCAAGGTCTGCTCAGTCTTTCAGGCCTTGCCTCTACCACGAGCATTTACCTAGTGCATTTACCAGGTCTGCGAAGAGCCTGGCTGACTGAGCTCACCAGGACACTGCAGTTCTCAGGGCACTGCAGTCCATGTGTTCACGGTTGGCCACTGGAGTCCAGAAGTGCAACTTTTCTCTTGGTAACACAGAGAGACACACAGCCAGCACACTTTTTGTTCTGCTTTGTGTGACATATGCTGGGTGAAGGCTTGGTTCCTCCTGCCCCCACTCTTCAACAAATAGTCATAATGTTATCGAGGCCTCTAAAGCCACACATTTAGCACAATAGTAGCATAGAAATGATCACTCACAAAGGAACGGAAAATATTGTTTGTGGTTTTCCAGAGTTCAAGTCTGCTAAGACACATCCACAATACAGAGCAGGGACCCAAGCCTGCTTAAGCCATTCTCAGTCAACATCAGCTGCTCTAGTGCATCTATAATGTGGTTGATTAGCAGCAGAAATACCAGAGACAAGCTTTATTGCTTATGCAATGCAGGAGGTCAGCCTAAAAGTTCTGACTGTTTCCCCCAGCCTGGTAATCCACAAAAGTGCTCCCCAAGTGCCCTACAGCATTGCAAGGAGCACTATCAAAATAACTGTTACAAAAAATTTCACTGTCCTCAACTAAGACCAAGTAGTACACTGAGATATGACACCATGTGTCAACTCAGAAGTGGAGGGTTGTACCCACAGGCGTGCACACAGCAGTCCGCAACACGTAGATGCAATAGATTTAGTCATGGAAGCAACCAGGAGGGTGGCTGCTGTTCATCAGCAGAATAGACATCAGCCAGACTATCCTCACAGCTGGCTACTGCTCCGGATAGCAAAAGAATAATCTTCTTCCAGAGTTGCCTAGCTGATCTGCATCTGAACATTAATTCCCCTTCAGAGGAGAGTTTCCCAGATCTTAGCACCTAAATTCCTTCCACCAGCCACACAGATTTAAACAAACCTTGCCCTTCCTGAGGGCAACATTTAGCTGAAACTTGCCCATATGTAGGAGTACAAAAACACGTTTAACCATTGCAGACAGTTTGGAGACAGCCTACTGCTGTCACCTGAGCCATCAGCTGCATCCATATCAGCTGCCGAGGCAGAGTCCTTTGGTTTTCTGTGCTTTGCACCTGGACAGTCCCACCTGTACACACACACATGCAGACATACATGCACACACATAGTATTCTGTATCTTCTCTCAGTAAGCAGAGGTATTTATACAAGTGGCATGGTCGTGAAAGCTAGACTCAGACAGCAAGTGTATAATGAGTCTTATTTTCCAAATGCATACACTCCGCACCTCGTGATTTTTTGCACGCTTTTGAAGAGGTTCTTAAATGCATCGTCAAAGATAGTGATGTTCTGGTTTTCTATGCATAGGAAGAAATACTTGGATTTCATTTTGCATTTGGATGGAAGGTAAAAGTACTTTTAAGCTGCACAAAATTAGCGGTTTAAAAATATTAAAATAAATATTTCACTGTTTGTCACACAAGTTCTAATGCCAATCCAAAATTTAAATGTCTGCAACATTTTTCTAACTGGAATTAAGTCACCTACACTCACACACTTGGATTAAAAAAAGATAATTTATTAAAAAAATCAGTACAAACATGTCATTTAGAGAAACTGCTTTTAAAGGCTTGAAAATCAATGATTTTAAAAAAGAAGGAAGATTTTTTCCTACAAAGAACTGGATTTCAATTAAAATATGTTTTACTGTGCAGTAACTTTGAGATGAGAAAACTGCAAGCAGCTCTGAGGTTTTCTATATACCAGGAAAACACATGCCAAAATTTTGGTGTGCTTACATATTTGTCAATATTCACACTGTGGCTTAATTATTCTGTTAGGCTTTTGGTCTCTGATAAGTAGTTCTAATTTTTTTAAATGATTAGGACATATGACCACATTGACTAAGATCCAAAGGCTGGAAAGGAATCCCAGCTTTGCAAGATATTCTTCGTGTGTAGTTCAAAGCATCTTGAACTACCGTAGGGGAAAACCAGTTATTATTTCAAAAATCACCAATTATTTCAAAGGTAAAGGAGCCAATTTACTGCATGTCCAGCTGCACTTTTCAAAAGAGAAATAGCTAAAATGGTTTCAACTGTACTTCCAGTAAAACTTGCCTTGCTTCTCCAAAATGCTTTAAAAATGGAAGTGTGAAATGAAGACATTGCACACCAAGTATCATATTAGAAGTGTGAAAAATATTTTTCTGGAAGCAACATGCCAGTAAAATTCAGCAATATGAAAAGAAAGAGGACATTATTAAAAAAAACCTAGAGAAGAAATTTATGATTTTGGTAATTGCATTATCGCCAAAATAATACTGACTGTAACTGCAGTCAAAATAAGTTAATCTTTGTAACACATGTAGGGCCAAATTTTCTTTCTGTTTACAAAACTGTAGTCGCACTGGGCTGGCTGAAAAAAGAGGTTGACACAATATGCAAATCCTTTTAGTTATTCAAACAAAAGGCTCCTGTGTATCTTTTAATTTTGCTTGATAATCTCTGATGATACGATTTATAGAAGTGACTACCTGCTCCCTGGAAACAGTCAGAGAACAAAGAGGTGTCTCTCAACTCTGTCTCAGTCCCAGCTGGCAGCTGCAGAAAGGGAGTCATCAGGATGACAAAAAACGGCAAATACCCAATTGGTGTGCCTGCTTCTAGATTAATAGAAAGGACACAGTGCTCCACTGATCTGCACAGCATATACCCCCCTGAAACAACAAAAAAAACGACTGAAAAATATGGTTAAATCTAAGCTTTGTGCTGTTGTAAATGACCACATCAAAGGCAAGGCAACGCAGAAGCAGGCCCAAAATACTTGTAGTTTATTGAGTATGAAGGAGAGCACACACGTTACAAAGAAACATATGTTTCTCTTTTTATTCAAAGATTCTAAGCTCTGCTTTATCTCAGCTCTGTTGTCCTGCAGAAAGCTGAGTATCAATAGAAAAACACTGCTTTTACTAGTGAAATGTAGAACGGTGGGTGACAAGAATGTGTTAACATGAATTATAGGATGATAATGCAGTACTGAAGCAGTATATATCTTGTGTCTTAGACATGTTGCCCACATAAAATCACATCTAATTAAAAACTGGGTTAAGCTGCCAAACAGCACTAGTGGAACATTCGTTGGAACACCTGCTCAGACCATACTCAAGAGTCTAGTTATTTATTTTCTGACTGTTGATCTATTTTTGCTCTGAAAGCAAGTCTGTGGCAAATGCATGTTTGCACAGGGACTTATGCTCTCCATTTTTAGATGCTGACCTTAAAATCCCATAGATTTCCATTTTCCTGTTTATAACTGTGAAGCATAGCTCTGCCTTTATTTTTTTTAAATTAACCAAGATACCATTAAAAAGTGACTTGATGAAAAACTTAGCCAAGGGATAGATATTTGACAGTAGATGGTTTGTAAGCACACAATATGAGCTGCCCCACTCACACCAAAGATACATCTAGCCTAGCATTCTGTAACTAACAGCTAATGTAAGAATATATGTCAGTGAAAATGCAAGTATAGAGTAATTATTTTCTGTTATGTCCCCTGGGTGCCATTTTAGACAGTTAGTGATCGTGATTGCCTGATCTACCCAGTGACTTTCTATGATGGAGGGACTGCATCAGTGGACAGGATAAAGGCAATGGATGTGATCTATCTGGACTTCTGTAAAGACTTCTACATGGTCCCTCACAACATCCTTCTCTCTAAATTGGGGAGATATCGATTTGATGGGTGGACTGTTCAGTAGATAAGGAATTGATTGGAAGGTCGCAGCCAGACGGCAGTGGTCAATGGCTTGATGTCCAAATGGATGCCGGTGACAAGTGGTGTCCCTCAGTGGTCCGTATTGGGACTGGTGCTGTTTAGCATTTTCATCAATAACATCGACAGCAAGATCAAGTGCACCCTCAACAAGTGTGCAGATGACACACCTCTGCTATGAGGAAAGGCTGAGAGAGTTGGGACTCTTCAGCCTGGAGAAGAGAAGGCTGTGGGGATGCCTGATCGCTGCCTTGTAGTACTTAAATGGGACCGATAGGAATTATGGGGAAAATCTTTTCAGCAGGGCCTGTTGCATAGAACAAGGAGTAATGTTTTGAAACTGAGGGAGGGTAGATTTAGACTGGCTATAAGGAAGAAATCATTTACTGTGAGGGTGGTGAAACACTGGACTGGTTTGCCCAGAGAGGCAGTGGAGGCCCCATCCCTGGAAACATTCAAGGCCGGGTTGGATGGGGCTCTGAGCAACCTGGTCTAGTTGAAGATATCACTGCTCACTGCACAGGGGTTGGGCTAGATGACCTCTAAAGTTCTCTTCCAACCCAAAGCATTCTATGATTCTATGATTCTGTCATAGTCTTGTCTTCTAGATATTAATTTTTTTCTGAATGTCGTGGTAATAAAGTGCATGATGTTATTAGGGTGATGTTTGTGGAAGGAGGTTAAGTCTTCTATTGGGCCAAATAATATTGCTCAAAAAAATAGAAATGATTTTAGGCACAGGAGCCTTTTTTTTCAAGTATAAAGCAGAAACTGCATCCTTCAAAAGCTGAGAATAGTTCTTTGGATATTTACTAGACATACTGATTACTCAGACCATCTAAGACAAAAAAGTACTCAGTTCTCATGGGGCAGAGGAAGGATTTTAGCAGCAGAAGAGGTGATAGGATGATGATGTGTAATGGTTAAGAAAAATGATAATGTTTAATACAACAAATACCTGTTCAGAGTCTATGACTTCCATTGTTTAACAGTTAAGGACTTCAAATTTTTCACTTGTCCTTTGAAGGTGTTTAGTGAGCTACCATTTGAGGATCCAAACTAAAAGTTCACAGAGTGACTGCTTTGAGAAAAATGTTACCCTACCGAAAAGAGGATGTTTTTGTCTTCTGATGGTCGTCTTCAAACTCTGCATGGCAAGTGGTGGTTAATCAGTTCAACGTTTGCACAAAGTGGCTTCGGAGCACTGGGTACTAATACCTACTATTGCAAACACATGATCAAGGGACCTTTACCATTTGTTTTATGAGGTGTCACGCTGTGAAGGCTCTGGGCATGTGCTGGCTGAAGAATGCTTGTACATTTAGTTGTTGCACACATCAAAGTTGTTGCATAACTCCCAGCTTTCCTCTTCACCCCTCACTTTACATTTGCCCACACTAGTCTATACTTTCTGAGGTACATGACTGAAATGTCCCACGGTATCTGAAATTCAGATATTGCATGTTTCAAAACAGTGACTGCATTCTTCAGGAGACTGAGTCATATACAGTGATAACCACCTCTGAGCAGGCGGTTGGATGACACGCCTCCTACTGTCCCTTCCAGGGGGAGCTGTGAGTCTCTAAAGGGACCAAGAGCTGGGAATCTAAGCCTAGCAATAAATTAGCTTTAAATAAGGTCGAATATATTCCGTTGACTGGAGTGGCTAATGAATGAAAGGAATGGTTGAGCTAAAGCTGTGTCTGATCCTGCTTGATTCAAGGTGTTTCAGTTGCATATGGATAACTGTGCTAGCCTACAGTTCATTCAGGTTGTACAAACTTGACACAGGACACACTGGATGAACCCAAAACCTTCCTTGTGATAAAGCAGTTAACTCATCACTACGATCCTTTCTGGCACTGCAGAAACTGTACTTGCAGACAGTTGACTGTGAAAAGTGGCTTGCGTCCATAAAAAGCTCTGTCTTACACTGGGACTTTTCTTATTCCTTGGTATTCACTAAAGCAAAAAATGCACTTGTGAATGAACCATGACACGCTATGGGTAGTTCACTCTGCTCTATCACAATTGTGTAGTTTAAAAGATTTATTTTTTTTTCTTCAGAATCAGCCCAGTTTTAATAAATATGCTTCCAAGTAAGCTGAGCTTTATAACTGCAGAATTTATAACTGCAAAATCCTTTGTTGCCCTGAGAGATATTTGGATCCATTTAAAGGTGTTACAAACTTGAAGCAAAGCACACAAATCTGAAATGTAATACCACTACAGACTTTAACTGGCAGGAATGTGAATTATTTAGTTTCTTTTCAGCTGGTATGTATCTTAGGTTAATTTTTTAAAAACTTATTCTAGTATTTGACTGTCTAACATTTCATATCCATCACTAGAAGCAAAAAAAGTTTCTGAGGTGAAAGAGCATCCTCCACAAGGTTAATAAATGTCTTTAACACAAAACGTAATACTGACCCACAGGATCAATTTTAGAAAAGATTTTACTCAGTACAGCCAGTACAGCTAAGCTCCAATAATACACAAAACATACCTCACTTGACTTCCATGTTCATCTTGTTTTTTATTAAATAATGTCTGTCACGTACAAAAGTGTTAATAGAAACATTATTAATATCAATAAGCTGCATTTTTCATTGCAGTAGACTTCTATGTGTATTGCAAGAAGTCTTTTTCTTTCAAGCCTAGTAACCTTTTTCTTCATTTTCCAAAATAAGGCATGATAGCCTTTGGTTCAGCTGCTCATAGTACGCTTTCTGCAAGTTCCATAGATCATTTTCTCTCTCCTTAAAAGCTATGCATAGTCCAAAGCTTTTTTACCATTGCAGATTTGGTACAAGGCAGATATTTTTTTCCTACTGACTTTCAATGTATCTCATGCGATCATAAGCCAACCTTGGGTGACATTGGGTAACTCTCACATTAAGTTATATGAGCAATGAGTTTTATAAATTCTAAATTACAGCTATAAATGAATGAATTGTGAAAACTGGCAGGAGCTGGCTCAGCAAAATCCCAAACCCTTCTGTACTGGTGACACAGGCCCAAGCTTTTGCTGACTGCACTATCACGCGCACAGACCTGATCTGTTTGATTTGCACATGAATGTTGACATTTTTTAAGTCTTACAGCACTTACAGGTAGTGCCTACAATAATTACTAACTAAATTAACTCCCTCTCTTTCTGTGCTTATCAGTTTCCACCAAACCAATTTTTACTTTTTTTTAACCTCTCTTTCACATGTGTGTGTAGTATAGACTCTCCAACTGTGTGACCACGTCCCCAAAAACTATCCGGCCTAAGGAGGAAAAGATCTTGCTCCTTGCAAGGCGGAGTTATTTCCTCAGCCTTGGTTTGCAAAACTCTTACGTATATGCTAACTTTTATCTGAGCTCAGTACGACCCTCAACTGAAAAATCACTGCAGAAGCCAATCCCAGCATCCCTGCTATACGACTGCCCTTAGTTACTTAGTTACGCCTGCCATGGGATTACCTACAGGATACCTATGGGCTTTGCAGACCTGGTACAAAGTTGTCCAGCAGGATGCCTGTTAGTGAATACCCACTCATGTCTCCTCCCAAAGGCAAACACACTATTTAATTCTCTATTTCAATCCTGAATAGAGGCAGCTGAACCCTCTGTGAACGGAAAATACTGGCTTTCACAGGCATTTGAGTCAGATCTGTTGCAGTTGACCACTCAAACATGCCCAGAGCTTGATGTTTTGAATGTGAGGGGTTGTATGTTTAGTTGTTCACACTGCTTCTGATCTGGAAGGTAAACCAGACTAAAGAAAAGCAAAGTCTATGTTTTCAAATACTTGTCCGAGTAGGCACGATGGCACAATGTTAATACTTGTTAATGACTTTTTTTAAATAAAAAGAACTATGTCAACAAATTTATCCATCCTTACGTCAGGCTGCAGCATTTTCTACCATATAATGATGTATTAGCTATGCATGCCTGAACTAGTAATGCTTTTATGAGAACCTGTAGAGCCAGAAGTAGATCTTGAAAGATCCATTTTAGAGAATGGTACTGCCTGCATGATGTGGACAGGGAAGACAGATGGAGAAAAGAAGGTAGATTTTTTCATAATGTAAAGGCAGCCTTGTGGAAGAACCTCGGCTTAAGAGTCTGGGATTCACACCCTGGGTCTCACCACAGACCCCAGTATGACTTGGCAAGTTACTGAATCTCTCTCTCTATTGGTAAATACACACTCTGTCTCTCACACAAACACAAAACCTGTGCTTGTGTGTGCGTTCAGGAAAACCCACTACACTTATGTGCTGAAGGATGAGACTTAACTATGCATCACAAAACTGTTTCCCTCCCAAATTCTCTTGTATGCAAGAATGCTGCAGTTGGCTTGTTTTGAGAACATTTTTATGAAATCCATTTTTTTCAAAAAGGGAAGTGCAAATGCTCAAGTATAAACACATGCACAGCTGCTAAAAATATGCACTATGGTATCATATGCACATACAAATAAATGTATACTCCAAGTGTTCAAATGGTTCCTGTTCTGGCAAAGAAGCTCACAACAGGCTCTGCACACCACTTGAAAGCCCTTTGGGAGTATTTGGTTTCCTGTAGCCTCCCTTTCCCAGTTGCAGCTCTCGCCACAGAGAACTCTCTGTGCTCCCTGCCACAGAGGACAACCAACAGTGCCATCCAGCCTGCGATATCAAAGACACTGGAGTCAGCAGGAATCACAGTCTCTAGTGAGCCACATATTGTCACTCATGCTAACTAGAATCAACGCATTAACAGAGGATTCCTTCCACCTGAGACCATGGGGTGCAACATCTATTTCTGTTGGTCCTGTTACAATTTCCGCAACACAGCACTGCAAATTTTTTACAATTATTATAATCGTTGTAAGCTATTCCCTGGAGCATGGGCTAGTTAGCTGTACTGGACCTTTGGTCTTGTTTTGTGGCAGTCTGTATTTTTGTTATAGACCTGCCTCAGCCTTTTCTTGATGAGGATGTCCTTCCTCCTGTGGATGCCTTCTCAATGTAACAGGCTTGGGTGTTCACAAGCAGGGAGCTGCTGAAACTTTCCATTGCCCTCATGGCAGGAATTTACTCCAGCTCCACACAGTCTACAGCATGGAATTTGTGACATACTTCCCTAAAGGTGCAAAATCTAAGTTTACGAACAAACACAAAGAGAGGGGTACATCTGAGCATGACCAGGGTAGCACCAGCAGTCTGATCAGTACACCTTCAGTAGCTGTTTGCCGTTACATGGGCAGTTCGTAGTGAACTAGCAGCGAGTGATCAGCAACCACATTTCAGTGGCAGTGGCAGCAGCGTATTCACGCCCACCAGTGATCACCTGATCATGCTCTTGGGAACTGCTCTTAACAGCCAATTTTGCAATACTCCGAACATCTTGCAGCACCTGTTAATAGAAAGATATAAAGTGTCAAAATACACACACTTCTTAACACTTAAATGAAAACATGGTATGGGTCAGAACTAAGCGAATTCATAAATACAAGATTTGACACAAAATTCTCCTCTTGTGAGAATCCAGCATTGAGTAACCACTTATAAGGGCTGAGTCTTGTATTCACTCTCTCCAATAAGTACAAGGTAACAAAATACCACATCCATAAGCACATTTTTACACTCAAAACTAACACAATCTAGCACCAAAGTTCCAAGCAGTTGTTCATGACCAATACTATTAAAAAACTTCTCTCCATTAAGGTGAAGCATGCTTAACCTGTAGAACTAGGGCCTTTTAACAAGCAGTCCTGACATGCCCTTACTGCAAGGTTGTACCTTCATTGCATATTTGCTGGACGCTATATGCCTGGGAAAACACCCTGTGAAAAACTCCAGCCTCCCTTTGCATGAGGCTGAGAGGATAGTTTGACACTAAGATGAGGATAAGCAGACCTGGGCAATGTCTTTTGGTGCTAGATGGTTTGCTCTTGAACAGATGCTCATTTTCACGGGAATAACTGTAAGGCGTCGGCACAAAATGGTTGCAGCTGTGTATCCATGCCTTACGCTAAGACGTCTGCATTGCAGATCTAACTCTGAAGTTCAGTGGACTTCTAAACAACAAAACACCTGAGTGGGCCATTTGGCAATAACAGTCACAACCATGCATCAGCAGCCTATCTTTGTGTAGGTAAGGCTCTGCAGCAATTGGCAACTGGTATCCCGGACTGGGAAAAGGAGCTCCATGGTGAACGGTGTATGTTGTCAGGTGAGTGTGAGATCAGGACTAAAGGACTGAGCTCCCAAATAAGTCTGCAAAATTTAATGGCCCATAATGATCTTGGACTACCACATACTGTCCAGCCAGTCAGATGTGGGACTGATGTGAGCAGAGAGGCTGTAGTCAACAGGAGGCTGGCCTCAGTAACTGCCATATGAGAGGGACCTTACTTTTAGGCTTTCGATCAAATCTGGTGTATTCTTATCTTTTTTTGGGGGTGGTGGTGTGTGTTTATTTTTCTCATTGAGTAATTGAGGGATTTTTGAAGTATCAGTGAAAAGTTCCAGAGACTTTTCTGTGGCCACAGGTTGGTTTACAGACCTGAGAACAGTCACTGATACTGTGAGAATTCTTTTAATCAGTAAGAGAATAGTTAAAAGATTCTTGGGTCTTTCTTCATGACCATGCCCTAATGTTTAACGTCAATTAATTGCAGTGAGATGCTCTGTTGGCCAGAGAAAATGATCCTCTGAAATGAGAAGTAGCCTTTTGAAGCCCCTATCTTTTTAATTGCCTATGCTTTCTGCATGGATTACAAGGTAAATTATCAGCATTTGTTCCTAGCAGTTGCAGTAGAAAGATTTAGGATGCCTGAGAGAAGAGAATTACAAAAAATACAGATTATTGGATGTCTGTCTTCATATGATAGAAGATGGATTAAAGTGATAAATGAAGATGTACCTAATAAAGGTTTTATTGATTGTGGTTTATGGTATCTTGTAGCACTTCCACCCCATTGGGAGCAGCTTTTCAGACTAACAACAGCCAGTGATGACACAGCATCACTACAGTGGTAATAACTCACTTTCCCACACAATCTGCAAACTAATAATGGAAGTTAATAACAGGATAAATCCATGGAACAACGACCCTCAGCTGAACTCTGGTTAATGAATCCAAAGAACGTGTGATCTTTGACAGGATTGAAGAGAATATGCTGCAGCAAAAGGTCCCACAACATCTTTGAACTCCCTTTTAGCTGGCAGGTAACTGGCACAAACGTGTGGAGGAACACAGCAAGCAAAGCAGACAACTGGTTAGAACAGAAAGCAGTCAAACAACTACTTGCTAATGAGTTCAAATGGAAAAAACACTGAGGGGAAACTCGTTCAACTGAATTCATACTCAAGACATTTCCCTTCCCTTCCCCTTCCTCAGAGATTTAGGAGAGGTGAGGAGAGGCAAGGAGAGAAGTCGAGGTTCTCATTGTCCAGAGTTTAGCAAACCACTTCCTTTGTTTCTGCCAAAATCTGAATAAAATATTCAAACCTGGATACCTAAAATTAGGCTCCCAAGCCTATCTTTAGAGAATTAAGTATAAAGTCACATTTCTGTATCCTGTCTCTCTGTAGGTGGATCTCTCCACTCAGCCATGCAGTATGTGATATGCACAGAAATTTGTAGAGGTGAGGGCTTTAGCAAACAGAGATGAGCCTTTCAAAAGCACAGTCAAGCATCTTCCAATTCAGTTAATGCACAAGTTAAAATACTGTGTAGAGTACTGAAAATCTCTCCCCTGACATCAGGAGAGTGCCTGGGCAGCCACATTTCTGACCCAAGTCCCAGTGTTCAACACCTAATTTAATGTACAATTATGTCCTGCAAGAGTTAAGCATCCTGAACAGCATAGCAGTAGTTTATTTTTAGTTGTTTACACATTTCAGCTATTTTCCTGTGGGTTGACCTGTCCAGTCCTAAATTGCAAGTCTGAATGCAAACCTTTTCTGTAAAAACATTTGCTCCCTAATCACTGGGAGACAACGTGAAAAATTCCCAAAAAAACTCTCCTTAGTAGTTTCAGACCAGAACAGCAGGGAACAAAAAAGTAAAGAGAAAAAAAAAATCATTCCATGAACTTTAGGATTTTTTGTCTTGTCTTTTTTCTTTTTTGGGGAGGAGGGGCAGAAAATCTCTCTTTGAAAGAAAATGGGCTTTCCATGAGATGACCTGCAAAGTCATGGAAGTGAGAGGATCTGAGACCATGGCACACTTTGGTGCTGGTATTGCTTCTTTCAGAAGCTCATCGTGCTCCCTAACTGCCCATGGCCCCCTTTCAGAGTGAGTGGGGAAACATTGACACACCTCGTGCAGGAGCACTGCCTTCATCAGCCGTGTTATGGCCACTCTCAGTCCCAACTATAGGCATCTCTCTGCATGCTACAGAGAATGGTCTTAGTTTTCAGACTTGTTGAGCCTGTTAAATCTTAACCACTATCAACCTAATTCCCTGATCGGCCATTCTGTAACGTACTGTGGCTCCTGTTGCTGGAGATGATGACTGTACTTGCTTAGTCAAGGAATGGGTCTCCTTCATGACCAGTCTGAAGCAGTGGCACTTTGTCAGCATTGGTCATTCCAGTCTGATTTCAGTTAAGCTTCCAGGGTTGTGTTTAAGAGGTTTACTCACTCAGGGCCTTGAAGCAGATGCTGGAGAAGGACAAGAAAAAATTTCATGCAAGTTCTTGGTTTCTAAACCACTGTCTATGCATAAGTTTGTGCAAAGATTTCTGAAAACAACCATGGAAAATACAACTTTCATACAGGATTTACTGGTCTGAAAGCAACTGCTTTGTGCTGAGAGTCCCCCTGTTCTTTTGAAAGTTCCCCTGTCCTTTTGACTATGTAACTCACCCCCTAAATCCCTTCTGATGAAGAAGAGTATGGTATTTCATAGGGCCTGTGAAGATGGTGAGAAATAATAACCTTAAATTCAAAACATAAAATACTAGATTGTTCCAGATTCACTTCACACTTCTAGAAAGGGGCTTAACTGATACCCTCAAAGGTATAGCTATCAGCATTGTAACACATTCATAGAGAAGCAGGGAAGAAGGGCAGAAGGGAAAAAGGGAGGAGAGGAGAGGAGAGGAGAGGAGAGGAGAGGAG
>Ga0065711_1000674_pt1 | contig 58170 bp, 36 predicted proteins | sample Hoacrofraction12_FD_59098 | JGI IMG/M metagenome (GOLD analysis project Ga0065711, IMG submission 59098) | Hoatzin crop microbial communities from Cojedes, Venezuela - Epithelial fraction 12 v2 (version 2) | ecosystem: Host-associated > Birds > Digestive system > Esophagus > Crop | place... | reverse complement strand
GACTCAAAACGGCCGGCCACCCCCTCCTTCCTCCTCTACCTCCCCCGCCCCCTCCACCTCCCCCACCTCACTGAGCCAAGGTGTGAAGAGCATCAGGACAATCCACACCCCTAGCTTCACCAGCTACAAGGCGCAGAACGGAAATGCCGGCAAGTCCGCCCCATCCGCGGCCAAGGAGCCATCCTAAAGGCCGGGCGCAGCACGCGCACGACGTCGCCCGGGCTTCTCGCTCATCCGCAGAGAATCCACAGCCAATATTTTAACCAGGGAATGTAACCGTTTTGCTGTATTGCTGGAGGCTTAATACTAATCACGTGCTAAATACTGAATTACTACACTAGATTAGCGTGCCGGTTTTGTAAAGCTCCCTTGCTGCTGTAATGGTAGAAGAGCGTTTCCTCTCTGTGGGCAGCACCCTGTGCACAGACGGGTGCAGGCGCGCGCGTGGGCCTGAGCGCGTGTGCACAGCGGCGTGCCGAGCATGGGAAAACGGATGGGTACAGATTTACTAAGTTGTTTTGTATAAAGCTATTTTTCATTATGGGGACTAGAAGTGAACAGAGATATACTAAAGTGTGATTATACACAACTGTAAAACTGAAACTAAAATATTTTTCTTTTATTTTGGTGTTATTTAGCTTTGTTACAGATTTCTATTTTTGTCAACAAATTTCATGGTTCCTTTCGAGATCTTTTTGCCAAAACATTTTGATACTATTGTAATGTACATTTGAAAGTAGTATGCTGGACAGTAAACCTCTGCACAAGGAGCAGAACGAGACTGGTCTTGGTGTGTACGAGGCAACTCAACCTATTGCACTGCCGTTCAGATTATATTTAAGAATTTGCCAAGCCAAGAAAAAACATAATAAATTGTTTTACACATCTAGGTCGTTGCCAATTACTTTTTTTCTTAGCTAAATCCACCCTTTTCCTTCAGTTTTATTTTACTGAGACCTGGTAACCCATTAACGTATTGCTTTGTGGATTTTAAAATGTACACTTCTGCACTGTTCTGTATACTGGCAAACTTTTGTACATACCTATAAATATATATAAATAAGTAAATACTGTATGTGGCTGGGCACATAGAGTAGTTTTACCACACCAAAGTTAATTTTTATGCATGCTTAAAAATGTGTACGGGGAAGGGTTGAAAAAGATGGCTATCAGTCAATTAGGAAAAAAGGCAAGAAGCTTGCATAGCTCATGGTTTTGTAAATAAATTTATTTGTATAACACCATAATGTAATATACAGAACTATGATGAGCAAAGATCTTTACAAAAATAAAGGGCTGCATGCTTATATATTTGTATTCTGTCACTAATAACTTTTATAATGGTCTCAATTAGCTGTTTGCCTGTGAGCATTAAAGCATCAGGAGAAAAGCTGACTGTTTTCCCCAGATTAAAGCCATACATAAGTATTAATTTTAAAATGGGGTCTTTCAAATGTACCTGGACAACAGCTAATTACTGGAACTCCAGGTTAGAAAACTAGCAATAAAAAACCAAAAGCACCTGAACCTTTGATTGAATGAGGTCTCATCTCTCCCACCTGTAAGGGCTCTTCGTTTTACTCCTCCTGTCTCTGCAGAGCATCGCCTCGAGGCCGAGCCCTCAGATGGTGCCGTCCCTTGCAGCGGGAGTAACTAAAGGACGTCAAAACTCACACCTTGCAAACACAACAGAGTCTGGTTCCAGCAGGGCCGCGCTGAGTGCCAGCCCCTCCGCTGGCGCAGCGCTGAGAAAGGCCCACTGCTGAGTTTGCAGTGAGCCCACAGGTTCACTGTGATGGGATCTCACTGTTCTAAAAAACCAGAACTGACACTGCTCACCGCTCCCTTTTGAGGTGGAAGGAGCTGGAAGGCAAGCAGGACCGTCCGGCTGCCTGCCACGGTCCGAGTCAGCCTGGGAGCTGGCAGCAGAGCACGCGCCATGCCCCTGGGGGCTGCAGCAAACACAGAGCAACGCAGCCCCCAGCCCCACCAACAGGCAGGCCACAAGGGTGGGAAGGCAGAGCAGAAGAGGGTGCACAGGGCAGGGAAGAGGAGGGATGGGCAGGACACATCTGCCGTGAAATGTAGAGGGCCAAAATTCGCCTGCTCCCTGCCAAGAGGCAGCTCTTCCCGCACGCGTAAACACTCACGGGTTTGCTAACAGACGGTTAAGGCCGATTCTTACCGTCTCGTGACTGAGCCACAGGTACCCGCACCACTTCAACAGTGGCAGATCTGGTTTTTAAGTCATTCACCCTCCCAGCCTCGCATCAAACTGCACCCTTCCTTCCGCAGGCTGGCACAACCAACTGCTTGCTTGCTGTCTGACTGGGGACAGCGGAACGACCTGGCTTTCAACACAAGAACGCAGCCTTCTGTAGCAGGTGAGGCCACACCTCACGCTCCCTCCTCCTGCTGCAGACAGGAAGAGACCCTGGCGTGCAGCTCAGCAAAGGATCTTCCTTCAGCTCTGCAGCCACGTAAAGAAGTTAAGAAACCGTCAGGACTGTGGCCGTGTCCCAGTTCCACATTATCAGTGCTGTGAGCGACACTAATGGGGACCACAACGAGCCCTTCAGAGAGGCTTAAAAAGCTGGGAGGTGCTGTAGGACTGCTACCAGATACCAGAAAAAGGATTTCAAACTAAACCACGGATCCCTGCTGAAACAAAACCCGCTGTTTGGAACCATTCTAAAAATCCAAACGCTACTACCTACCATCACAGTTCATCCTTTCGTTACTTCCCCGTCGTATCCCAGCTTAGACCTGTTCCTAACCACTTGTAGCCACACAGCTCCACGCAGTCCTCAGACCAAAAGCACTTTCCAAGCCAGTTTGAATCCTTCTGAAGAGTATAAAACCAAAAAATAGGCACAAACTGAAATACAATAAATTCTGCTTAAACATGAAAGAAAGAGAAAGCCCCTTTTGAGTGTAAGCGTGATCACACACTGGCACAAGCTGCCCAGGGAGGTTGTGGAGCCTCCATCCTCAGAGCCACTCAAACCCTGACCAGCCCCAGCCCTGAGCCAGGGCAGGACCAGGCGACCCCGAGGTCCCTGCTCACCTCAGTGGCTCTGTGACCTCGTGGGGCTGCCCACCCCGCGGAATCCAGGGGAAACGCTGGCACTAACGGCATTCACCTCAGGGCAGGTTATTGCACGCGTTTCCCTCCCTGTGTCATCAGGCTGTCATCCTTCTCTTCCAGGGCCAGAGGGGAAAAAAAACAAATAAAAACACACCCCACCTCAAATCCAAAAACAAAATAATAAAAAAAAGGAAAAAAACAGCACCAGAGGTAAGGGTCTGAAGTAGCTGCTCTTAAGATCAGGGCATGACAATGGCTCCTAAACATGTCTGTCCTCTCAGTTGCCACGCTGGCCGGAATGTAAGGTGGCCCCAAACCTTGGCAGTCCCCCAAGAGCAGCAGCAGCTGCAGCATTGGTGCCTTCCCAGCCTGAGACACGCTGCCCCGTGCTCCTGCCTTCGGGCAGAGCTCAGCCATGCCCGATCCCCAATGCGCCCGACAGATCACTCCCTCCATCTCCCCAAAACCTCAGTACACCCTTCCGCCCGCCCGGCTGCCGCCTCCGAGACCCGACTCACACGGACAGGCAGGGCAGCGGTCACCCAGACTGCTGTAACCCTCACAGATATCCCTGACTTGTCCAAGCTCCTTCTGCAACAGCTCTGCAGCTTCCACGCAGCCGGTGCGGCAGCAACGGTACCACCAAGGCTGCACGTCTGTGCCTGCAGCACTGCCAGCCAACACAGCTCCTGTCTGGTGGGCTGTTTTTAAGTTCCCGGTTTTTCAAAAGACCTTGTGCTCCGTTTTAGTCAATACAATAGCAGTTCTGTGCTCTCAAGCACAAGAGTCAGCAGCCACACAGCCAGACTCACAAGTGAAGTTCGTTAGTTACCTATGAACACACAAAGTGAAGATTAGCTTGATCCATCACAACAGCTGTCGGATTAGAGAACAAGGCAGACCCCCCACGCACCTCCACAAGCACCCGGCTTCACCAAGGAGACCCCCGCGCCTTACTGGGGATGCTCAACATGCACTCCAGTGAGCTTGAGGCTAACGATGGGGCAAAGTACGCCTCCGCTGAGACGATGGGTCGCTGCTGATGAACAGCCTTACACAGGCATCACCACACCATATTTCAACATCTCTTGTTCAAATGCACTTTACTACCAGGCCCGAAACAAAAGTCATTGTCAGTTACTCCGTCTCACAAACCATACCCATTCATCCCTGCGCTGCACGCAGAAACGCTGCCACGGCACCGGCTTCCTGTTCGCTCTGGGGGGAAAAGACATTTTAGTTTGCAAAGAGCCAAGAGCACGATTCAATTTTCTGTGAACTGTACCAGACGCACACACTTACGCGGCGAGAACTTTCACAGATCTTCAACCATCGTATCCCATGCTCTTCCTGACAGCTAATATTTTATGATGATTTCTTACAAGGATCAAAAGCACAGCAGAACAAGCACGGGCCCGTTACAGCCGCTTTGGAAAGAAACAGAAGTCTGCTTACAGCCACCTCAGCCTACACATCCCAGTTACTGTAATTCCTTCTCAGCGACAGGGCACACACCTACGAGCAGATTTTTCTGCGCTCACAACGTTCACTGCTTATTTATTATTGACACAGGTTTAATCCTCTGCCAAGCAAATGATGGTGTAAGACCTGGGAATACCCAAAGCGATGAACAGGCGCTTTGTTTTCAAGGAAGTATGCAAGAAAATAGTAGGAAAAAAGTAACTGGTAGAGAGTTCACACAAAGCAGGGTTTTTAGCGTACAAGCTCACACTCATCATTCGTAACACGTCCAAGACCCACACTACAGTAGAGTTCTGACTGGCAGGTACTGGTATTGACTCCTTACGACTTGGGGACAATTATGGACGTTTTTTTTTTCAGTGTTACAAAACCAGCACAGTGAACAAACCAACTTGCTCCATACCTCAGAATCAGATTATACATCAACAGGAGAATATTTCCCCAGCTGAAGCCCTCTCCCCTGTGCTAACCCCCACGGTCTCGCCCCACAAAGGAGACCTTAAAGGGAAGTGCCCTTCACCCAGGAGCAACTGCAGGTTCTGTGACCCCGAGGGCAGCTGCCAACTGCAACTTTTAAATGTGACACTTTTAAACTGATCCTTAGAATGAATTCACATCACGCAGAGAGTCACCAAAACAATTTTATTTCCAGTGTTTAAGTGGGTATGCACACAGGCATGATACAGGTTTGGATTCATTAGGTCTTCATGCAGAATTATATTCTCAATAAAAGAAACCAGTTCCATCCAGTATCCACTATCTACACGCCTATGTTACAACATTTATATCAAATCTGGTATCTGAAGAAAAGATACACATGAAATATGTACATTTAAGTTACTTATTTTACAGAAAGATTAAAAATTCAAGTCACATAAAACTCAAAATCTGTATTAAAACTGGAAATATAAAACTCCAATATTTACTGGAATGCCTAAGGAATGGAAGCTCTGTAGCCACCTGTGTTAACATTTGTAAAATGTAATGAAACTCGTTAACAGTAAAATGCATTCATTCATTTGTAATAAGTTTCTCTAATTTAACAATATGGCACCCTAACGAACCAAATGAATTTATGATGAGGCACTTGTTAGTGACTAAACCAAAAGAACAATTTTTCTGCATACTAATGCCAGGCCAACTCCCAGTCAGACAACCATGTACACACTACACAGCATGTTGCATCAGATGCTTTGCTCAACATTTGTATGCAGCCATCAAATATACTTTTTCTTAAAATATATATATACTTTAACTTTAGTGTTCTTCTGGCTGTGGTAATGCACTGTGAAGACGTTCCACAGAGCATATTGATGAAACCAGCCCAAAATGAAGGCTGCATAACAACAACAGTACAGGAAAAAAAAAATATATATATGTACACACACACATACACGCAGTTACTGGGAAGTGTAACAGTAAGTTAATGAATTGCTGTAGTGGACATACCTCCCCATTTCAAAGATACTGGTAGAATCGAGATCTAACCACTTGGGTCCCAGACAGTTTATGGGGATGGGCATCAACTGCTGGGCTGAAGTTGTTTTTGTTCATATTCTGATAATTTTCACCATTTATCTGGTCTGGTGGCTGAAATGGTCCCGAAGGTGGTGTTCTATTAATTAAAGTCAAGCTGCTGGAAGAACTGCCTTCGTCTGCCTGCACCTCTGCAGATGAAGGCAGATCTACCTTTGATACATCTGCTAAGCTAGTGTTCTCAAGCCTGGGCTTTCCAGTTTCACCCGTATTAAGGTCAGTTGTGCTAGTGCGTAAACGCTCTCGTGCAAGCCAGTCCGAGATCGAGAGGTCCTGCGCTGGGCATTTTGGCTTCAACCGATTCACAGCTGAAAGCTCAGGTTCTTTCTCTCTACTTTGACCTGGCTCTTGAGCTTTCCAAGCATTTAGGACACTTATTTCAGCAAAATCCCTCTGTCCTCCAAGCGTATGCCTTCGCCTGATATTTTTTCTCTTCGTAGTCTCTGCAGAGTTCGCTTTTTGATTCCCAACTCCAAACATGTCATCTGCAGATGATTTGAGTCGCAGCTTTAGCCTATCTGTAATTTTAAGTCTCCAGGTAGGCTCTTGTTTGTCAGCCTCGCTTCTGGCTGATGTAGCTAAACTGCTTGTTGATCTTCCTTTTTTCATTATGTCAAACATTTTGGTCACAGTAGGCAAGTCCTTCTCACTCTTCGCATCCCCTGAACCCTCACTGTCCGTTTTGTGCCGTGCAGACTTTCTCCTAGACAGCGTATCGCATTCGATAAGCTTGTGTGAGCTGAAAAGTCTGCGACTCTCTAACTTTGGTGTTGAACTGCCCTCAGTACAACTTACTTCACTTTCTTCAGAGTTCCTCCGACTGGTCTTCACCACCTCTGAACCCTTCCCCTTGGACAGCCTCTCAGCAGCAGCACTGGTGGCGAAGACAGGGAAGTCACTTTCGCTGTCCGTCTCCATAGGACGCCCTTCGCTGATCAATTCACTTCTTTCATCATCAGCATCTTCTCCCTTGCTTTCTGTCACCGACTGCACCTCAGGGCTCAGCATACTGGCATCCAAACCAGTTAGATACATAGTAGAGGAAGTAGTTGAATAATCTGAGGTGATGGAACTGACATCAGCTGCTAAAAACTCATTGTGTTTGATTTCAGGGCTGGCTACTTTTTTGCATGAGTACCTGTGCTGGGAAGCCTGGGAGGAAGTGCTAAGCATAGTGCCAGAGTCAGACACTGTCTCCTCGACCTGGGAAGAAGATTGTGAAACAGGCATTTTTGGGTTATTCTTCTGCGTGGTTTGCAGACAGCTGAGATTTGGCGCTTTTGTACATTTATCATGGTAAGGCAGTGAAGGTTCCTCTGACAGGACACTTTCTTTCTTTACTGTCTTCTTTTCGTCCTTTACAACATTCACATCTTTTTTACTGCTGTTCTCTTTTTCCTTCAGGACAAACATCCTCTGTTTTCTCCCTACGTCTCTCTCTCTCTCATGTTCCCCTTTAGCTATGTCCTCTTTTGTGGTGTCACCACGAGATTGTTCTGCAAGCTCCTTCTTGAAAAACACATTATCCAACTCATCCTCTGAGCTGCTCGGCTGCGGTTTCTCTTTTGTTTTTTTCCGCTTGCGACTAGCTGCTGCAAAAATGGAGGACACGAGCAGTTCCTTGCTATACTGGTCCTTTCCAGAACCCCAAGAACCCTGTTAAAAAAACGAAAAGGGAGAGGGCATGATTAGAAATCACAACGAAACATTTGTTAGCCTGAGACTTCTTAAAAACATCCTAAGCTTCAGAGCAGAAAACCTGTCTTTGTTCAGGAAATATTTCCATGCTCTTTCTGTAGCCTACGTGACATTGCCCAAGAAGTCAATTTTCATCCCAAGAATTCCACTTTTCATCTGAATCCTTTTAACTTGACAAAGACTAGTTTGTATATACAGTTATTTAGTTTTTGATCGACTAATAAAGCAGGCTCCATTACAGCAAGACCACCTTTTCAGATTGGTTTGCAACAGAAACTGCTTCACAGATGAGGTCCCAAGAGTGCAGTTTCAGTCCACCCTTTCAAGGTGTCTTACTGTGTGGAAAGGCCTATTTCTCAAACTATTTTTCAGTTGATCTTTCACCTTTCAGGCTGCCTAAGCCATATCAATTCAATAGTACCAATACAATGAAAGCTATCACAAAACCCTAATTTAGGTGCAATTATAGGAAATTAACAGAAACAAACTTCTTCCCACCATTCAAGGAATCTGCCTTTAGAAATGCACAGAAGCAAAAATGGGACAAGCCCAACTATTGTTTCAGAAAATTAATTTTAAAATGTTTTTCAACTACCCTAACAACATGACCACCTCAAAGCTACGCACCTGTCCTGCCTACTGCCCCACTGCCGCCTTTGAAACCAGTGGGAGGTTTGGGGCAGGAACCACCCTGTCTGACTGCTGACCAGTGCAGTTTGCACGCCGCAGACTTCAAGCAAAGAACACAGCAGTGATATCTACTGAAAAGGGCAGCTGCTCACATCAGCCTTTAACATAGTGGGACTGAAATCTGACATCCGTCTGGGGCTCAACAACAGCAGCTTAGGCATCAGCTATGTGATCATTAGTCCACGTTCAGATGTCTAGCCTGCCTCTCTGACCCGAGGGAAGCAGAGCAGCGGTGATGGACTATGTTCAAAAAGTCTTTGAAATCCCAATCGTTTGTTATTATGCAGCACTTCAGAAAGGGAGAGGAAAAGTCGGGAGAAGAGCCCATCACCATGGTAACAGTTTCAAGAAAAAAGCTGGGACATCATTACTGCAAGGACCATCTAGCAATTCCACATACTTAGATAAGAGAATAAGCTTAAGGACAAAGGGAAAGCTAACGCATGCTAGTCATCAGCTAACCACTCGGCTGTTGTCCAAGATACTTCTCTGCTCCATAAGCACCGAACCACAGCCCCCATGTGACAGTGAACTGTAGCATAAATGCATTGACTGTACAAAGCAAACCACAGAACAGATAGAGTGCGCTCAATATTTTTGCTCAAACCACCTTATCTTGTTGCAAATTTCATTCCTATTCACCGTCTCCTCAGAAATTAAAGAGGTGCTGGCAATGGTGAAAACTGCCACACAATACTACAGTGGATATGTTGACCATGACAGCCTCAGGGAAGGAGCACTGATTTGTTTACGTGAACAAGGACAGGGAAGAGTTGGGAGAAACTTCTACTCAACCAACAGTAACAAAAATGTTCCTGGTTATCCAGAACCTTCTGCTGCATGACAAAGACTGTCCCACATTCTTGATGCACAGCTCAGAGCTCAGGACAGAGTAGGCAGAAGACATGCACCAAGTCTTGCTGAGAGCCCCCAGGGAAACAAGCACCCGAGGAGCCTGCACAATGACCACCTACAGGGACTGCCTGGCCTCCTACACAGCGACTGCCTACTGGCAGCATGGACAAAAAACCTTCTGGACAGCAGGTGACAGCTCTGAATTGCTGAGCCAGCAGACAAGCGCCAACCCAAAACTGGCTGGCAATGGACCACTGGGTCTTGGAGCCTACCATTTTCCAGGTGACCACAGCAGTTGTTCTCACCATTCCAGTGGCGCTCTTGCATTAGCTACCACCCTCTTAAAGGACAGGTGAGCTCTGGGCGTTTCTTCCATGGATTGGGAACAGGCACATGTCCTTCTCACCAAGAAGGATAGAAGGATACCAAGCAATGCAGCCAGCTGGAGCTCCGCTGGGAGCACGCCCTGCTGCAAGCAGGGCTGGCTGAGCAGTGAGCAGGCTCCCGAGCCGGGCCATCTGCATGCATGCCGCACTGCTGCTCGCAGGCCCCTGACCGTGGCCCGACTGACGCTGCTGCTCCGTGTCGCTCGCAGGCGGCGGTCAGCGAGAGGCAGCCTGCAGACAGCGCACTGTCCTGGCACAGGCAGCGGGACACGGTGTCCTGGAAGCTGGGCTTTTTTGAGGCAGTGGCTGAGCCACCCAAGCATCCTCGCAAAGCAGCTGGGCTGGCGTCTCGGCAACGAACCAGGAGGATGCACGAAGTCCTGTTCTCAGCTCAAAGGGGAGATCAGCAACACACCGAGAATGCAGGCCGAGATAACGCTGTATCATGCGCTCACAGCTGACTGGGGCCAGCTGGATGCTGCCGCATCACCCAGCGCTACAGACACCCAGTGCTAGCAACTATTGAGCAACAAGCCTAAGAGACCGAAAGCCTCATCTGTAGGCCAGATAAGGAGTCCGGAGTTAAACTGAGGACAGAACTCTTGCCCACGTTCCAGTCTTGCCAGCCCCATCCAGCAGGCTGGCCTCCCAGGCGCAGCAGTGCTCCCTAGCGAGACTGTGCATAGCAACCTTTAGCCACAACCTCTGGCTCCCTGTAAGAGGAGGAGCGACTACCTCCCGAGGAACAAAAGGCTAAGTTCCCCGTATACTTTTCTCAGCAAAATAGGGAAGTGCAAATACCACCTGGGAGAAAGTAGTACGCCAACAACCAGAGGGAACACACTATATACATTTACCTCTACTAAATGAGGTTGTGCAAAAAGGAGGTAAGCGCTCACAATCACAAAAGTCTGCAACCAAGCTGTTTACGTGTGCAGCTGACCGCTTTGGCAGATGCAGCTAACTGCAAACAAGCCATACTTTTCCAATGTAACAATCTAAAATTATTTGATGAGACAACAGTATTACCACTTCTTCAAAAAATTCATAAGCTCTATGGTACATCTGCATATAAGTGTTTTAATAAACCAAGTAAATATCTAACAGATTTCAGAAGCTTATAACTACATCATTTCCCAAATGATTTACCTTAGATTTTGCTGAGTCACTAGTAGCTGAATCTGTGGAAAAATGAAAAAAAAAACAATTCTGCTGAGTTCTGTGCGATTTTTTCATTGTTGCCACAGACAATGCTAGACTTATGGAAAAAGACAAGCACAGAACAAAACGTGAAGCAAATAAAAACCAGAACAGAGTGAATAGTCAGAGCTCACAAAGATGCAAGCTGCACCACAGAAAGCCACCGCCATGAAAGGATGCTGTGAATTGTAGGCAGAATCAGCTCAATGATAGGAATGGCAAAGGAGCCCTGTTCTTCTAAATAAAAACCAGAAATACTAATGTTTATTCGATGTTTTAAGTATAGAGCCCCTGCAAAACCGCAGCTGAGAGACCTTTTCAGGATCATACTGTGTACTCTCCTGACATTCAGGATACACAAAGCAAAACTGAATGTCTTAGTACTGTTGGCTGCCCTAGGTGCAAATCATGGTTCATGTAGTCATAATATTTTTGTTAGGTTTTAAAGGAATTAAGTCATATTTTGTGTGTAAAACCCCAATTACACATCTCTCTCCACCTCCGACTACGTACAGGAAAATTTCATTTTTAAATTGGCTAGATTTCAGCAGCTACCAGTTTTGTACTTTTTTTATAACAAGCGCTATTATGAAATGAAAAATGGACACCATAGTTTTACTGTCTCGCAAAACCCAAGATTATACAATTATAAAGGGGGTAGGAAGGGGCTAGCACTATGACTCAAAAGTATGAACTTCGATGTGTTCCAGCTTTAGGGACTTTCTCCCTAGGAAGAAAGAGCTGAGCCCCCTGCCACACCCCTTTTTGACACATGGCTAATGCTTTATGACTAGAAAGACTGGTAGACCATACCATGCTATTTCTCCTCAGGGTCTGCTTCAGAGACAACAAGAAACAGCAGAAAAACTTTTAAAAAGTAGCATTGATCTGTTTAAAATACTCTTAAAAGAAAATTTACAGCACAGATCAACTTGGTTTTTTTCATTTACAAGAAACGGGGGTTTCTGCAGACAAGGCAGCTACAGTGTGGGCAACAGTCCTCCTTCTTCCTACAGTTCCAGCTGTCCATCAGTGACATCACAGAATCCACTAATGACATCACCGTGTGATAGACTCCTCCCACTTCGCCTGTTACAACATCAGTATAAAGTGACTGTTTCAGTAAGTGCTGAACAACCCTTCGAAAACAAAAGCTAGAGATGAAGGGATAACATCTGTGGGATACAACATGCTGGGTTAGTGCAATAGTATAGTGAAGGGAGGGGGGGGGAAAAAAGTCACCAAAAAAGAGCCTGCAATGCTTGTCCTTAGCCACAAAAGAGGATGGCATTTATAAACAGAAGGAAATCAGCTTTAGTATAGACATACTGCAACATACTTATTAAAGTGCCCACCACTTGACAAGAAAACATAACTCAATTTTTTTGTACTCCTAATGCTGGGAAGGAGCAATATTAGAACACCACGGAAGATCAGTCTTTCTGCCATCACAACAAACCACTTTACAGCAGCTTATCTGCTTCACCTCATGATGATGATTGCATGGGTTACTGTGAATAAATAAAATAATATGTGCAAGCCTCCTCTTTTAATGATTATACTCCTGTTAGACAAAGTTTTCCAAATTATATCATGCATGATTATCAACAATTCAAGTCTTTAAGAAGTGTTAATGATCTTTTGGAAAAGAGAAAAAAGTTTATTAGTAAAAAAAAAAATAGGAAGAGAGAGTTACAGTGAGTTAAGAGAGTAGGTTATTCTAGCCTATGGACTGACACTGTCCGGGCAAGAGTTACCTGATACGTCTCCAGGAGATACGCCCGTTCTTCCAATGTTGGTGAGTAAATGATCTATGTTTGGCACTGGCTGAGATTCTACAGTGTTTTCCTCCTGAACTGTTGTCTATAGTTAATAAACAAAGATCTCTTCATCATCGTTTCACAAATAGTTCATTACAATTCAATATCATTTAGAAAACTGCATTATTCACCTGAGGACACGCTTTCCTCATGTGTTCTTATTTTCCCGTTTTGCTTTATGCTTTTACAACAAAGGCATGTTTTTTTTTTAAAAAAAAAATTCATTACCACAAGGACTGGAGAGCTAAAAAGGTGCTTCTGAAGAGCAAACCATACAGTCATGTAGTAAGAAATATACAGACATTCTAGAGGCAGGAGAAGCAGATTCTACGCTAAGATAATGAGAACACAAATATTTATGACAATACTTACAAGAGGTTCTTCAGCGTCATCTTCTGTGAAAAACCAGTCATGCTACAATTTAAAATAAAAAAGGTGAAAACCCCACAGGAAGCACAAAACCCAAATGTGGAACAAACATGGTCATCACTAAAAACAATATCCTGGAGTTCAAAGGATAAATACCAGGCCCAAACTGGCCCAAGAAGAGAAAAGCTGGTCCATCTGTGTACGATCTTATTTTGTAAATGATGAAATGCATCCACTTACTTTTTGGATGAGTGTTTCTACAATTTTATATTGGTCTGGCATATGCGTAACCATGTGTGTCATGTTATCATCGGATGTCCTCACAAGTGTTGGACCAAATACTATTGCCAGGTTTCTTGGTTCCATCTAGGAAATGAAATATTTCCACATCATACATTTACAATAAGAAAATGCAATAACATGGGCTAAGTACATTAATATAACACTAACACTACTCATTATCTGAGAACCGTTTTAAACAAGAACAAAGAAAAGCTTTTTAAAAAACACATTACTGACTCAAGTAGGATGTTACACTACACTAAAACTCTCCTATACACAGCTGCAATAAATACATCCCACATTTCTGCAAATCAGAATTCAACCTTCCTTAACCCAGTGCAAGTAAAGAGCTCCACAGGCACAGAAAACTCAAGAACTCGGATATATTCTTTATGCTTTTAGGAGGATTTTTGTTGTTGTTGTTCAGAAACACTGATGTTTTAAGAATCTTTTTTTTTTATAAAAAGACATTGTTAGTTCCCTGGGTTTTTTTTAGTGAAAATGTTTACATGACATGAAAAAATTAAGCTGGTAATCAAATACTGTATTACGTCTAATGACAAAGAGCTCATTCAATTTGCAGCTACTTTGGTGGAGGCAGCAGCAACCAACATCATAGACCCAACACATTTATTCATGAGACAGAGTTATCCGATCATGTCACAACATTAATCATCCACTTAATTTACTTTTAACGTTACATTTCTGACAAATAATTCCAAGAAAGCAGCAGAATACTTACCTGCTTTTTTTGCTTACTTCTCTGACTTAACAGTTTACTGTTGCAACACAGATCAGTAATATATAGGACGCAAGGTCCTTGTGCTTACCAGAAAGAAGCTGCAAACTTGACACATGCCCCTAAAGCTTACTTTGACTTGAATTGTGGCCTTTGACAAGTCATACAACTATAATATCACCTCATTCATCTAGCCTTATATATTCTATAATACTAGCATTATTTAAACAACTTTTATACAGCACACCAAAACCATAAAATGATAAATAAAGGTTTACTTCAGACATTATGCTTAAAAATGACATTGACTATCATTTCCTTACAACGTCAGCTATGATTCCACTAAATGTTATATTTTGTTAAATATTTTTTATATACACGCATTTTTCTTTCACATTTAACTAGAAGGCATTATTTGCAGAACTGATGTTGGAACCTACAACATTTATTTGAATTGAATAATTTATTTGAATTGAATAATTTCCTGATCTTTTAAATTATTTCAGATTGGCCATAGGTTCCTTTATATGGCATCAATCACACCAATTTTTTTCCTATACTCGGCATAGCAGCAGCCAAGTAACAAGGCACCATGTTACCTGCCCTGAGGCAGGCATCCGTAAGCACACACCCATATTGTGCACAGCTTTACATTCAGCTACCCCTTCTTGAGAGCTAAAAAAAAGGCTACACTATTATTTGTATTTAGTGTAGGATTATAGCAGCACAGAAGCACTTAACACAAACTAACTCTTCCCTACCTCATGGAAATGACAAAAAGCTATTCTTAGTAGTGGACTATGACACTGTAGTGGCCAACTACCACCCTTTACATCATAAATATTCTAAAAACCAGTCAAACCAGCACATACAACATCATTAAACATTGAAGTAATTACAGCAAGTCCTAGTCTTAAAAATTACTCAAGCATCCAGGAAGCCTGGCTTCACAAAGCCTGTGACAGCCTCTGCCAGCAGGTTCATTCAGGCCACAGACATTCACCTGTGCCTGCCCAGGTGCACTGCTATTGGCATCTAGATGGGATTATAAGAAATTTGCGGACTTGGGATAGATTTAGGATAAGCAGTTATTCCCCACAAGAATTAATACCATGAATAAACTGAATTCACATTAAACAGGTGCATATTTTGCAGGAGTCCTTAGTCTCATCCAAAAAATCTTCTCAGCATAGCAAAGGTCTTATCTACGAAAATAAATTATCACCTTAGTAGAAATAATCCTGCACAAAAACTGTACTTAATGAATCAAAAAGCAAAATACATTACACTTTTGCTTCTGATACCTTGTTCTTTTCCGAGTTCTCTGCTACTGTCTTCAGGTGTGCAGAAAGAAACTTCAGAGTCTCATAATGATGTTCAGGTAAATCATGAATCTGAAACACATAATCACTATTCAGAACATTAAACATTTAATGCCAATTTTGTAGTGCACCTACAACACACCTGATTTCAGCTTACCAGTCTCTTCAGTGTTTTCAGACGTTCAACAGGATCTTCTTTTCTATTGGCATCTATAAAATCTGCATATTTGTCTGTTAAAAAAAGCAGAAATTAATCATATATATTTGAGTTTGTATATATATGCATGTGTACTATGTACATACACCCTCCCTCCCGTCCTCATGAATACAGGTAACATATATATATATACACACACACACACCCCCCATGACCTTTGGAAGTCATAAATTAGCCCATTAAATTATGTATAAGAAGATGCCAGTGGGGAAAAAATCCAGCTTTCATAGAAAAGTCCAACAGTAAAATTCCAAATTTTACTCTGGGTTGGTTTTTTTTTTGTTTGTTTGTTTTTGGTTTTTTTCAAATTTGTAACTCATTCACCATCACAGAAATTCTGTTTACAGCTCTCATTCTTAATGTCTATGATCACCACAACTCCCTGCTCTGTAAAGGAAGAAAGTGGGCATTTATTACAGTTTGGATGATTCCACTGTATTTTCTCACAAATCATGTGAGCGATGCAAGACAACTGTTCAACAATAATTCCTAAAGACCAATTAATAACAAACAACCTACCATTGGTAAAAAGGGGTTCTGGGAGCTTTCTGAAGAAGGATTTCAGCAAACTGCTTATCACATTCAAGTCTCGCCATTTCTACATATTTAGAAGAAAAGGACAGACATGCTTTACATTTCTATCATCACTACACAAACGGAAGTTTTGGGGAGTTCAACCTAGAAACAAGTGTGATCGAAGACTTACATCATCATGAACATCAATGTCAGTCATTCCTTTGTTGAGCTCTTCCTGCATACTTGAGATGGCAGCATTATTTCCAGGAACTCTGTAAATACCTGTGTACTCAAGACCTCTTTCTTCAACCAGTTTGCAGCATATATCAACAATCAGTGGAATATACTGAAGAAAAAGATAAGTTATATATACATTTTCAAGTAATTAATACAAAAAGTATTTTAAAATCACACTGGAAAGAAAAAATGGTCCTTCCATACTTTGTTGGTATGAGCTGGGGGGCAGTCATCTAGTCTGACACCAAATGTTCCTACAGCAGATGGCTTCTTTTCAAAAGTCTTCCTCATAATGCTTGGAATGCCTTTTCTCCAAGTTCCCTTGTCTTTTGGTGGGCTTGTCTCATCTTTGGGTGTTAGTATAACGCAAACAAGAAAATAAAGAAGAAAAGTAAGAGCACTTAAGTCACAAAAACTACTGTGAATCCAGTTAACAGATTTGCAAAGATCAAGTGACACCTACTGCATTTTTACCTCTTACTGGCCTGGCTTCCTGCAATAACTCACTAAACAGTGGTCTTAAACATACCTTCTTTTACTCTTCTGTGATTCAAAAGATACATTTGAACATACTCGCACCCCAGATTTAGAAAAGCAAGTATCTTAATGGTACTGTGGAATTTCATCGTTCTAAGACTAAAGGTAGGTAAACTGTATTGTAAAAAATGAAAATCTATGTTTAGTAAAGCAAGATTAAGTCTCTGCTGAACACAGTGCTGCACAAAATACCTATGAAACTATACAGCCATGCTCACAGTTGCACAGATGTACTCACTCTTTCAAAAATTACTAGATTTTAGTCACCCCTAAATCATTCCAAACAGGACTCAAACACTTAAAAGTATTATCCATGCAAAAATCAGATTAAAAGTTCAGCTTCTGTTTACCTCTCACATGCAATTCACGTAGCAAATTAATATTCCTATTTATCCTGTACTGCAAGTTGCCTAATACAATAGCATTTCCTTCTTATTCAAGTATTTCTGGAAATATTCTTTCAGCAGATTTGACATTTACTTAACACCTGCAATTTAGTTACATAACCTGTAGCATAGCAGCAGCAAACAGACATTTGTTGGTAACATAAACCAGAATTCACTCACAGCTTAAATTCAAGACTGAATTGTTCAAAAGTGGTTAATCAAAAGTGATCGCTCAGCCAGTTGCCTTAATTTGTATGCAATAGCCTTACAAGCACAATCTGATCAGAAATACCGCACATTCACACATTCCGAAAAGAACAGTAGCTTGTGACACTATTTGATGGAGTTCAGCTACTGATTTAAGTTTGCAGTATCAGCTCATTGGACTTTTAAGAACTCAGCAGGCACTAATTTTGTTGTGGGGGGAAAAAAAAAATAAATCTTTGAAATACAGGAGTGAAACTGTATTAAGACAAAAAAAAAAGTTCTTCTCTACTTCTAAAACACTTAAATGGAAAACTCTGGTTTCTTAACAGCATATTTAAAATATGAATTTACCTTGTTATTTCCAAGTCATCTGGAGACAAAAGTATGAGTTACACACAAAATCAATTCCAAAGCTTGGCAAAATTTTGGTTACAAGAAGTGTAACAAACATTTTACTACTAATAACACTACGTGGAGCTGTAGGAAAAAAACCCCAAAATCTCTTGAGACAGAACTGGAATAAAAAGCTTCAGGGATCCGAGGAGACCTGAAGTACATCTAAGATAATATCTAAATGAAGTAGAAGAAATGGAGTGATTATAGCTGCAGCTTAAAAAAAATCTGGTTAATACCTGCTTTCCACCTGTATATTCGTGAGTTCAAAAAACTTGAGAAAGGTACCTCGATGGCCTCACACTCAGGCTATAAGGAACGAAATAAATACAGAAAATGTACAGACCTTTAGTGAGAAGCTTCCTTTCAGACTCATCCTTGGGGGAATGTGGACTCTGGGTCCTCTGTTCTGCTTTGGTTCCAAGCAGAGTCTGTCTGATACTCAGACTCTGGCGAGGTGTTTTGGGAGATGGCTCCGTTTTGCTGCTTGAAGAGCTGAAACAAGATGTATTACTTCAGTAAAAAGAAGCTAGATAAGAAGTCTACAAAAACTACTGGCAGCATACAGTTCACCTACCTCATCATTGTACTGTATTCTTTAATCCTTCGACTAATTAGATCTCTGCTAGTAACACCAGTATCCTATAAAATAAATCCGAGATCTACTTTACAATCTTATAAACTACAACAAATATTTTTTATTTTAAGAATACAACTAAATCATCCTATCAACAGTCTGCAGATGAAAAATTAACATTTCAGTACAGTTTTAAAAAAAAAAAAATCTGACAGGCAGTTCTTGGGAACATAAGGACAGAACATTTAAAAACCATGAGGAAAACTGAAGTGAGTAATTACAAATTAAATGCTGCTATTTAGACTTTTTTTTCAAAGCAATAGAATCTGATTAAATCCTGTTAAATTGAAAGTAAGTGTAAAAAGAAAACATGCAATTCAACACACCCTACTATGAAAAATCTAATCCTATGTGCACACAGTACTTGTGTTAACTAATTACTCCTACATATACAGCTGAAACAGCCATGAATTCAAACATATTTTTATGCATTGGCCTAATAATATTTGTTAATTCATTTTCCTTTGGATAATTATTTTAAATCTGAGCAGATGTGCATGACCACAGACACGTTGCTCAGCACTGAAATGAAAATGCAGAGGACAATATTGCCACAGATACTGATATGTTATGTACAACAGTATATGTTTGCCTTTTGTAATTAGCATTAACATTTAATTCATAGAAACATCAACATTTAATCAGAGAAACAGTCATACTTTAAAGTTTCACTTTTTCACTACTGAGAAACTCATCACCCTGTACCACTGCACACACCACTTCGCAATGTAAGTCTCAAGACAGAACACACTGGTTCTAATACTGCAATTACCTTTTTAAAAAGATTAGGGATTTCTGACAGATCAGTTTAATATAAACAGTATCCTCAGTCAAATCAGCAATGACATTAATTCATTTATTTCAGAAGTCTGCGCTCTTATTATGAGTATGTCAGGCTTTTTTTAACTCAATTTATTTACTCAGTTACCTTGCCTTTCACCTCATTTTCTTCTAAGTTCCTTTACACATTTTAGTCTACTGTTTAACGGCAAATTACTTCTTTTGTTGAAGTATTAATCGCAAGAAAATATAATCAATTTTTAATTAAAAGACCAGAACTATGGCTTCTGCATTATGTATTATACAATTACCTCATCATTTAAGTTGCTGTTGTCTTGTATTGCTTTAATCCATGCTAACATATTATCTCTGTCCTCAGCTTGAAACAGATACTCGCAGTCTGATGTGGTGAGTCTAAATACATTTTTCCTCTTGGTTTCACAGTATGAGATGTCTATCAAACAAGCATTGATGCTTATAGGTTGTTCCTCTTCAGACGGGGTCACTTGTTCCTTTTTATCCTTGTACAAATAAAGTGAACGACCTCGAAGAACAACATATAATTGCTTCCATGGCCGAATGCTCCCACCAACTCGCTGAAAAACATGAACTGATTATGTTAGTTTGCTGATTTGTTACAATGAATGTTTCTGGATCAAAAAAAAGTACCTCCAGAAATTTTAAAGAGAAAGACTAACCACCTAACCATACCACTCTTAAGAATGACCTGTGGAAAGACTACACAAAAGTACACTAACTGCTCTCCACTAGAGTAGTGAATTGCTCCATAGCCTGCCCTCCTTGATCACCCATTAAATATGTGTTCACATCTGAAGGTAGCAACAAACAGAACGTGACTAGAATTTCACAGAGGCATTAATACAAATACAGTAAAATATTTAATGGACTTCTTGCCTGTGCCTTTTAAACTGCACTCAAGTCAGACTCACATTTACACACCTCTGCAATTCCAGACTCCCAATTTTCCTTAAGTGTCAGTCTATACTTGTGCTGAAAGTTAATCTGAATTCAACTCCATAACATTCACAAAAACTACAGCTTTTTTCAAACTACAATTAACAAGGGACTGATTCTTCCTACTTATTTAGTCATTAGAAATTAGTTTACTTCACAGATGCTTTGAAATGTAGAATTAAAGTCATAGAATTGTTTAGGGTGCCAAAGACCCTCAAGATCATCGAGTCCAACTGTAAACCTAACACTGCCAAGTCCACCACTAAACCATGTCCTTAAGCACCACGTCTACACATCTTTTAAATACTTCCAGGGATGGCGACTCCACAACCTCCCTGGGCAGCCTGTTCCAGTTCATGATAAACTTTTCATTGAAAAATTTTTCCTAATATCCAATCTCAACCTCCCCTGGCACAACTTGAGGCCATTTCCTCTCATCCTATCAGTTCAGAAGTTCAGAAGACAGTTCCGAGTCTGTAAAAGAAGCTGAGAAATTCAGTAAAGCCAACAGGTCTAAAACTAAAGTCCTAACAGGCCTAAAATTTTGTCACTCTTATATCCCTATCAATATCATATCCCAAACACTTTAATTTATAAATTTATATTTAACATGAATATAACAGCCCCTAATTTTTAATTAAAAAAGCAAAACAGGAAGGCTTTAAGTTTCCTGTCTTAGGTTTCCACCAGCTTAGTATTTGTGCTAGTTTAAGAAGCCAAACATGACAGGCACCTTTCCCTTGTCTGTAACAAGCTGACGAAAATGCAGCCATCCTTCTTTGGAGGCATCACCAAAGACCTCTGAAGAAGAATCTTTGCGGGAACCAGAGTCTTCTGAAGATTTCTGGCTGTCTGGGACCTAAAGAAAACACAGAAAGAACACCACAGTGTACTTCCAAATAAATTTCTCTACAACCCCCTACACTCAAGATGTTTCTTTCTTTAAAAGCTGACACTTCATTCAGCAAAAAGCCCCAAAGAATATCCCCCTGTGAAAATATAATTTCTAAAGCCTCCATACAACAAAAGTGACCTTACACATCCCAAGAATACTTTGAGAAACTGCAGAGCTCTTAGTAAGCTCATTAGTAAGTTTTTACAAAAGCACGCCATAGATATGCTTTGTTTAGAGAAACTGAGGAAAATGCAAAAAAATCAAGGACCATGTGGGTTAGCCTAGAAAAAACAGAGACCATGTTTACTACTGCGATGCATACAGCACCAACTGGGGAAAAACATTAGAACCAATTTAAATATCAAAATCAATCAAAATCACTAACAATTTGACGAGTAGCACTTCCAATAAACTTCAAGTCTGTGTTTAACACATCTGTCTGTATAACTGAGTTGTGTAATTCATACAGCTCGCCACAGTAATATGTGCAATTCTTACAAATTGGTGTATATATATATACCTACCTTAATCCCCTTTAAACTAGATACATGCTTAATGGATCTGTTGGGAGAAAAACAAGTGTTAAAATGAGATGTTATACACTCTAAAAAACAGATCTCCAAATTAACTCCTATTTTTCACGAACTTACGATTTTCCTTCCTCTCTGTAGTCATCCAGCCCTTCATCATATGACTTTGATCTCTCAGTTTTTGCAGCAGGCTGGCTATCCAGGACACTAGGCCGGATGGATTCTGCAAACAGAAATTTTCAAGTATGTAAGAAGCTGAACCACATTTTTGTAATTTATTTCAAGTAATAAAGAGTTTACAGTTTTCACTCCTGTTCTCTGGAGTGTAAAAGGAAAAAGTTGCATGAGAAAAAAAGTGAAATCAACACTCACCATGATCATGTGAAAGCTGTCGACGAATTAAAGGGACTGGAGACGTGGGACTGGGAGAAACAGTTGTTACAGCTGGTGCTTGGGAAGCAGATGCAGAAATAACAGCAGAAGCAGGAATATGTGCAATATCATGGTCAATACTAGGACTAGTTGGTTCATCTACAAAGGTAATATGTCATATATTAACATATTAAGTGCATTAATCAAATGCTCAAACAAATAGCTGTCTGAACTTCTCATTATTGGGTTATCAGATTAAGCGTCTTAAACATGCAGCCTTTCAAACAAACATAAGGGCCCAATTAATTCACATTGTCAGATGTACTTTCTTTTCCCCGTTCCTTTGTTTTTAAGAAAGAGGAGCCTGTTTCATTCCTCTAAGAATGTTGATTTTACATTAGAGGTAAGGGCCAAAACACCATACCCAGTTACAGATTTTGCTGTGATTAAATGAAACAAGATTTGCTAAACTCTTGTAGTATTATTTTCAAGTAGACTATTTTGAAAAACACACTTATTACATCAGTAAGTCTACACTCCAGAGACAGGTAAGTACGATTTCCTACAATAAAATATAAGCATTCAGACTACCAAAACCCGTTTCATTTAAATGAGTGTTCAAGTAATAAAGTCAAGCTACAAGCAAACAAAAAAGCACTTTAAACAGATCTCCAGCATCCAAAGAATCAATCCCTCCCATCCTCCATACATTCAAATAAAGAAGTATTCATATTTTTAGAAGATGGCACTACTACATACCAATTAGTTCTTCCACTAATTGATCATACAAATGATTGCATGCCATACATGCCCAGCACCTCACAGTCTCAATAGCCACAAGGGTCATCATTAAAGATTCCAAAAAGCTTCAAGTATTTCTAGTATTTAATATGTTTCTTACAAGATGGAAGAAGCCAAAAGATGTATTTTCAGCCATTCCGAGTAAAGAGCTGTAACATCTTCTAGAAGGCATTACTAGGACTAGAAAAATAATTCTACTTCATGTTCTGCTAGAAGAGGGGATGGGGGAAAAAAAAAATAAAAATCAAGTCACGAGCAGGGGCTGAACTGTACTGCCATAATGAATATGAATGTATTCTAGGTGCTAAGAATTGTAATATGCAGAGCTACTGAAAAGCCTATTGAAATCAATGAACAGTCACAGACAGAGGTTTATTCTTTGCTTTGTGCAAACACAACTGCGTGTGCTGCATTGTGCTCTTCCAACAGTCACTAACAGTTCTGTTAAGGCAGCACTTGTACCATCCAAATTTGGCAATTTGAAACAAAGCAATAAACAATTAAAGGACAGGAAGGTTCAGCAACACCAGCCTTCTAAATTGTCTGGAGTGCAAAATATAATAATTTTGAAGTGACATGTTACAAAAGCACACCCTCCCAAAAAACTAGCTGCAAACTAGAAACATTAATAAAAAGTGAAAGCAAAAGAATTCACAGCGAATCTGTGATGCTACAGTTTAAAAAAAAATGCCAAATTTCACTTATATCCACAGTGATAAATTACAAGTGTTTACAGACCTCTACAGCAACTAGGAGACAGGAAGAACCTCAGTTACACTTGCATTTCAAAACTGCAACAGCTCAATGTCCTATTGCCTTTTTTCATTTGCTCAGCTTCCCTGCAGCAAACCCGAAGAGAAGCACACTACCATTGACTAAGGAATACAACCACTCTCTGAACAATTAATTAATTTATAGCATTGTTGTGGTTTAACCCGGCAGCAAACTGGAAATAGTCAGCTTTAAGTTACTTACTTTAGAGACTTTTCTCAAAACATCAGTCTCTACTCCCAAAAGTTACAAAAATGTTAGTGCTTGAAACGAACCTGCACAAGCTGTGAATACGAAAGCATTAGGCATGACTACACAGTTTCCCACAACACTTAAATCCAAGAATTCAGACAAGGAAAACCAGTTCCTAGGTCCTTGAAGGCAACAATAATTACTCAAATTACTATTACTTCACAGTGGATCCAATCCCCCCGATGAATAAAAGTTACAGTGGTTTCAGAATTAGCCAAGCTTTAAAGAAACTGCAAATGGCATTGGTACAGGAGAAAAATAAATAACTCGGTTCAATCCCTGAAGAGGTTGAAGGTCAGCTAAGGGCAAGCTTTTACATAACGTAAAGTGATTATAGAGCAAACCATGACATGCGCCGTATGAGTTACTGCCTACTAATTTAATGCACTGGCAAACTCCACTGCTGCTGTCCAATAAAAAACAAAACCCAAACAACTATATCTATCCCCTGTACTTTGGCTTTCCTCTTTAGTGCTTGCAGTATTTGTCTCCCTTTTCAGTTTCCTTGATTAATCAGCGTATTTGCACCCCAAAACTCCTCGCACAGCGTGCAAAAGGATGCGTTCAGCTCCCCAATCAATGAAAATGACTGTGTCCGAAATGCAGTGAAGCATACAGAACAAACAAGCCAGAGAAGCCATGCTAAATAATTCTCGTTCAGTCTGTCACCTCATGGATGACCAATGTCCCTTTAAATATTTGTAACAAAAAGGTCAAAGAACCCAGGACTCCTTAAAGTTTTCCTTTTCTTTTGAGAAAAGGATATAAATACAATTTGTTCCGCACGATTGTCTATGAAGCGGCCCAAGAGACCGGCCTTCGGAAAATGCGCCAGCACGGTGACAGAGCATCTCCGGCAAAGGGGAAGATGCCGCTCACCACCTCCATTTGAACATGAGCACACAACTGACCATCAGTTGCAACTAGTCGTTTTCAAGAAGAGCTTTTCCATGCAAAAACATTTATAGAGGGCAAGACTATGAAAACTTGTAATAAACAGGCAACAGCTGCAACTACAGTTAACTTGAATTAACTGATTTGCTAGCTAAAGCAGAGAGAAATTCATGTATCAAAGCACTGCAGTGCAACTGGAGATCAGGGACCTACAAAAAGAGAGAGCATCTGTACACAGTGTAAGTAACATGGAAAAATATGAACTTTTTGACACTGCAAAGACACTTAATAGGCTCAGGAGAACTAGAGATTTGCAAACATGGGTGAGAAAGCACGACAAAGAGGATGTACTATCCACACCCTGTGGATGACGAACTAAGAAACAAGTATTTACCAAATTTCCAAAGATTCAAAGGAATAAACACCAAAAAAAAAAAAAATCACTGAAAAAAAGGCACAGATCTGTATCATACCCTACTATGCCACTGCAATACAATTTTATCACGACTAATATAATATTTCATGACACTGTTTATATCTGAATCTCCTGCAACAGTCCTTCAGGATTACACATGAAGATTTGAAAGTAACAACCTAAACGCCTGAACACACAAGAGGGCACATTTTGAGAGCCTCAAATATAATTTAAATGAATCATAGAATTATTCAGGTGGGAGTGAACCTCAGAAGTTCCCCTAGCCCAACCTCCTCCTCCTCTGAGCAGGCTTAGCGCTGAATTCAGACCACATTGCTCAGGGTTTTTGTCCAACAAGTGCCAAACAGAGGGGAATGATCTCTTCCTTTGATATCGTGGCTGTGGTCTTATTAATGCAGACCAGTATGGTATTAGTCTTTAACATCATCAAGGTGCTGGTACCACTGCAGGAGGTTAGCCTAGTCCAGGAGCAGGACTTACCATTTGTCCTTGAATTTCGAGAGGTTCCTATCCGGCCACCCCTCTAGGCTAAGTCCTTCTGAATATGCCTTCGCACGTATTGACTGCACCCCCTAGTTTGGTGTGGTCTGCAAAGTTGATAAGCATATTCTATTTCCTCTCTAGGTCACCAATAAACATATTAAACAAGACAGACCCTGAAGAACACCACTTATAAACAGCCTCCAGGCAGAATATGAACCCTTAGCCACTACCCTTTATACCTGACAATCCAGTTTCCTACGTATCTAGCAGTTCAACCAACTAGACTACGGCACACGCATGGTGTTGCAGAAAAGGTCAAAAGCCTTGCTCAAGTCAAGTTTGGCGACCCCCCTGTGTTCTCCCTTCATTCACAGATCTAGTCATCTCATCATAAAAGACAATCACATTGGTCAAGCACTATTTACCCTTGGTAAATCCACGCTATCTATTCCTGATCACCTTCTCCTTCATGTGCCCACAAATAAGTTCCAAGAGGACCAACTTCACAATTTTCTCAGGACTGACATTAGGCCAATTGACTGCCTTCCCTGGATTGTCCTTCTCATCCTTTTTTTTCCGGTTAATGGGGACCTACTTCAGCCCTCACGATCCTTCAAAGATGAGACACAGTATCACTGCAATGACACCAACCAACTCTCCGCACCTTCAGATGCATTTCATTGGGGCAGATGGACATGTATGGGTGAGCTGCACTGGAACGGTCTTAAGAGTTCCCAGTTTATCCAAGTTGGTTATTACTGGGGGTTTTATTTGCCTTTGTTGGGTTTTTTGGTTTTCTTTTTTCCTCTTTTGTTTGTTTTTGGCATTTTTTTTTTTTTTAGGAGATGGTGTAGTTAACTCAACATGTAACATATAAACATGGAGAGCAAATTCACATGAAGAATGTTGAGACAGCATGCACCCCCAGACACAAAAATCACTCAGCATACAGCTTCCCAAACTGCATACACTGAAGATGGTAACTACACTTGAATATTATTGGCTTTCTGAAAACCATATCCAACTCTCAAATTAAGTATATGTTTAAAGATGCTCCTTTAGTAGTTAATGCAATTTTGGTTACTCATAGATCTGTGGACTTGTAACAGTGATTGCTCTTTGTAAAAAGCTCAGTTTTCTGCAGAAAGCTACAGAGAGGTAACTCACACTCCTTTTGATTATAGCAGCAAAGGCAGCACAAAAACTATCAAGCACTCATTAGAAGAATAGAATAAAATAAAAAAAATAGCTTTACTGAAGGACGAACAGGACGTGCCAGTGATACGAGCCGATCCTGCAGCAAGACTGGCTTTAGAGGCACTCCCTTACTTCCAGCCCTTTTGCATGCTGCATCCTTGGCCTATCCAATCACTCCACAGCACACCATGCCACGACAGGCTCTGCGTCATCACAACGCAGAACACCACCTTGCTCCAAAGTATTCTTCTTAAATACAGTACATGAAAGCTTTAAGATCTTGTCTTACGTCTAATACCTCCTCTGCGCTTCTCCATTTAGGTTTGCTCCAGGCAGCACTTCCCTTCCTGCACAGCCACGTGGACCAGATCTCCGTTCCTTCACCTGGGCAGCAGGCAGGACCCAAGGGTGAAGCCAAGGCTGCTGAGGCAGCACAGACACAAGCAGAGCAAGGGAGAGCAGAGCAGGGGGACAGAGGCCATGAGGAACAGGCACCAGCAAGAATAACGCAGGCAGAAAGGAGAGAGGGTGGTCAGAATACTGGAGGTACAAAGAGGATCTTTATCCACACACAGGCAAGGAAGTTAAAAAAAAAAAAAGTCTGTCTCAGACTCCTCATCTCTAAGAAACCTCAAAAGAGGCTGAATTATAAGGCAAACACAGACATACTAATATAGACCATTTTTCTTAAAAGCCTGTCAGCAAGACAATCAAAAAAAGACCATGTATATGATTTCACCTGTGTAGTGAGAAGGCCAGAAGTAACAAACAAAACAAAAATTGATTGTTCAATCAAAAATAAACTATATGGAACTAACCCTGCTATCACACAAGGTAGAACAAAGCACTAATAAATACCCCACAGCAGTGACTTTTTCTTGCAGATCTTGAAGTACAAACTTCTGCATCTTATACTTCAACCTGCACAGGTAAAAGCTCCAATAATTAAAGACTTCCAAGTCTAAAACACATGATTTAGAAAGAAGATAAACTATTGCCTGGACTCATCATGACTCGCTATCTCATTTTTCAAAAAAGAACGTTTAAAAAGATTTTTGTTTGTTAGTTTTTTAAGTACTTCTAGCACTGACAGCACTGATTGTCTTTAGAGAGAACTTACTCATGTATCTACTTTACGTAATTATCCTCTTGTAGCCAAAAGAATATAATGGAAACATGTCTGCATGCTGAGCACATTAATTTCTGTAAGTCACAGAAACATAGGACGGGAACAAGCCTCCTGAACCATCAAATCCAGTCCTCTGCTAAGGTGTTCATGTAAAGAGTATGTTTATTATACTGACTGAGCTTCATACGAACAGAAAAAGGCTTCCCAAGGTTATTCTTCATGCTAGACTATTCTGAAAACTTTAAATATGACAGTCTGTTGCTTCTTTTAGTGTTAAACAAATGTATAACTATATTTCCATACAAAGTAATACAAAGCAATTTTAAAGTTTCCTGTTCACAGTATTACCCTGCCACATAAAAAAAGTACAATCCTTAATATACTTTTTTTTGGCCAAGAACCCTGATAGCATTCCTTTATTACCTGCAGTTATTATTTTAAGTTATAATTATATATTAAGGATGATTTATGCTTTGAAACTATTACTTTCATCAAACAAATCTGATGCTTCTATGTTATGAATTATTGAAATCAAATTTTAAGTTTTAATAAAAAAAGTACTTTTTAGTCACAGAAGTATTTAAACGGTATTTAAAATGCTAATTTGTAATTTTGTGTTTTGGCTGCTATACTTCAGAATACCACAATGATTTGAAAATTGTTCTCTGGATAAGAAACACTGAAATTTTCAGCCTGGAGCAACAGTGATTTGGCAGGCCACATTGCAAAACCCTGAAAAAAAAAAATAAGACTGATGCTTATCTTAGAAACACTGATGACATGTTAAAAGCTGTGCCAATGCTATCGCTAAAATAATAGAAGCAACAGTCCCTCAGAAATGAACACCTGTCAGGTCTAATTTCTACTGCAGTTGCATTTATATTTTCATAGTTTGCAATAGCTGGGCAGTAACTTGTAGAAAAAAAAATTATCACAATGGCTGAAGATTTTCTTATTCACCTTGACTGCTACCAGTTTTTGCTAAAATTGAAGTTTCCTTAAAACATTCCATATCAACCATCTGTATCCAGTCACCATTTGCCCTTAAGGTATCCACACGTTTTGGGTTGACAAGCCACGATCTCTGCTGCAGAAGTCTGTGGTTTTGAAATTCTCTCTGCCTGATGCTTATCTTTTCTCACAAGGAGAAAACAGGATGAGTACATTCTTTGAATTATTTCTTTACTGCATGTCAGAGTATTTCTGGTTGTCTCCCCTAAACTTTCATATTCCTACCATCATAACCCTTTTCATAGTCCATTGTGCAAATGTACCAATTTATTTTCTAGTTTCAAGAATGTAACTGCATTCAGTATGCCTGTATTCACATTGGCATCTTCTGTACCAGAGCCTAAGCAGCCTGCAGAGAGAGGCATAAAGATGTAGGGGGAGGAGAGGAAAGGTATGGTACGTATTTAAGAAAAGGCAGTAAACTCATCACACTTTCAAAAAAAGAAGTACTTGGAGTTATGTACATGACTTATTTAAAGGTCGGTACTGATCAGGTAAACCCTATACGTCTCTACTTCCAGCATTGGAGAACAAGAACACCATCACATGTACAATAAAGATGCCTGAAAAGATTAATTAACACTGGGTGTTTTAGAATGTTTCACCTCATAATTCCTTCGTTGATTTACTGCAAACAAACAAACAAAAAAAACCAGCAGTCTGTGGGAACAAGAAAAAAAGAATTCAAAAAGAAAGTTGAGCAGAATTCACTAGAAGTCAGCTACATTTATCCTATGTTAATCAGCAAGTACCCAAATACTTTTATTTTGTCAGAAGTTTGTAGAAAAATAGATATTGGAACACAGTAAAAAAAATAAATCTTTTTGGTTTTGAGAACTATTACGAAGATCAGCTCTTAAAGCATGGTGAAAAGCAGAGTCTGCCTGATTACTAGCACAGAAGTCACTACTGTTGTTTGCCTGCGCTAACGGTAGAAACAACAGAGAGCTAAAACCATGAGTGGCATGGAAAGGCTGAATCAAGATTAGCAGTCTGCTGGTCACTCTTACAACATTTGTATCAGAAACTCAGCCAGGAGGAGACAGGTTTTAAAAAACTACACACACACACACAAAGGGAATAAATACCATGCAGTCAGAGCTGTGAAACTCCTGGCAAATCTTTATTTAAATCAATACAGGGTATTGGACAGCAAAATTTTACTGTGGTACAAAAGAGAATGGAGAAATTTATGGAGCATTTAAAACCACATTTGGCTCAGGAATGTTGTATAGTGCAAATGGCTGCAGAACAGAAAGTACCACAACTAAGTATCATGTATCCTTTTCCTGTACTTACACCTTTCCTTAGGTATGAATTTCAGCCAGAGAGAGCACACTCATCTAATTTTTACAACACTTTGGTGTTATCAAATTTTGGTCAAATATTTTTATCTGGATATTTTTCTCTCAGCTGTTCACAAATTAATAGTGAAATGAAGTGACCTAAAATTTTTCTAGGGTAACAATATTTTCAAAAATGGGATCCCACCTCTGAGGAAAAGCCTTTGTACTTACTGATGCTACTGCGTATCTAAAAGAAAAGTTCTATAATAAGATGACTACAAACTTCTTTGATTTGAAAAAAAATCTGAACTTCAAGACAATGTTTATTTAGGCTAAGTACTTTAAAACATATCCATTTAATATTAATTTTCACGTGATAACTCACTCTGAGGTTGGAAGAACATACACCCAGTAGCAATGGCCAAAGCACTAAACTCTGCTGGCAGCTAGACATACTGCAGTCAGGTTGAGCATTGAAGCAGTTTCTCCATTTCACTCATATGAGTAGTTCATTCAACTCAGTCTGGGAGTTGGATTATCTTTTTTTTCCGCCCAATTGCTTTCTACTCTACAATACACGGTGTGAGGAGGAAAAAAAAAAAGCTAGTTGCAAATCTCAGATACGCACACTAGACATCTACACCTAAGAAATGCATTAAAACAACTATATTCTGAATCAGCCTTTTCTCAACAGTTACAAGAATGTTAAGTAGTGTTCTAATTTCCGTCCCAATGCAGGTTAACACATCCAAAATTACTCAGTAGGTCAGAAATTTATCATTTGCTGTTCTCTAACAGAGAAACTGTGTACAAAGCAAGTCTGAAAAAACACACATTAAATATCACAATTGCTAATCTAGTCACTGACAGAGATCACGGCATCTTTACTAGTCTAGAGAACGGGTGAGATCATTTCTGGGTAAAAGGAATAACCTTTCATTAGACTAGCTGGTATAGTTTGAAACAATAGAGACCATTTCAAGAACAGGGCCTTTCTTTGGACCTGAAATACAAACAGCAGCTTTCCAAGCTAACCACAGCACCCTGCATTTAGTAGCACATGGGACGTACTGAAATCTGTAGTACCAAGGTGCCTTGTTCTGTAAAACTGGCAGCTTCCTCACACACCAAAAACATCTGCTTACCTGAAGAAGAGTCTGAGCACACAGAATCTTGCCTAATTTTTTCAAATAAATCTATTTCTCCTACAAAACATATTACATCCACCTACTAGGTTTGCTCTGAACAGATCTCTTCTCGCAAACACAAACCAAAATTTGATCTCCCTGCTTCAGACAAGCCTTTTGTGAAAGAACTAGTGTCAAAAGGCAGCTCTTCAGCAACCCACCAGAACCCAAACGCCTGATGGAAACTCTGCCTGGATTTCTGCTTGTGGTGCAGGGCACCACGCGACTTACAAAGAGGTACTCTAATATCATTCTGCTCTTGTGTTGTTCTCAAGAGCAGGTTAGTCACAAATACTGCTAGAGAAGCCAACTGCTCCTGGCTGAATTTCTACCAAAATATGGTGTGGCCATATCTACTACTTCTAATGAGTAGAAAGTGATAACAAAAATAAAGACACCAGAAAGTATTTAAAATGGCAGTAACAGGTCACCTTGGAAGATATTAATCACCCCCCCATTTACATTTTTATGCTACTCCAAAGATCTACTGTACAAATAACTTCAATAAGTGCATTTACAAAATGAACCATACCTAATAAAACCTAATACTGCAAAAAACAATTATGCTGATGTAAACATAAGGGAAGCAGAAAAGTTGCCAACACCAAGGTGCTTCTTATTCAGAGTAATAGCTTCCTCAGTCATCAGGGGGGATGTGAAGAAAAAACCCAAACCAGAACACAAAACAGAAAAATACAAGTGATTTTCATTCAGAACAGTTAAATAGCCTTTAACTGAGTTTCAGAGTAGATCTAGGGTTTTAGCCGCCTGATTTAAGTACGGCTTTTAACAAGTGAAGCTGTAATTAGGCATAATGATAGTGGAACAAGCAAAGTTAGAATCATGCATATTAATTCTAACTTTGGAAGATGCCCACTCTTAGTGGCATTTGATGCTCTTCCTATTCAGAGAGGGTTATTTCATCTTCAGTGTGCTGGAGCTGTGGTGGAAATTTTCCACAGCACCTGTACCGGCACAAGAATTTCTTGCTAGGAAGACAGCCACAAGTACTGTTTTGGCTCAGACCGTGCCCACGCTCTAGCAGCATCACTTTTTAATATTTTCAGTCCAAGACGCTGAGGAACTCATAAGAATTCACACAGTCCCATGTGGTGTTACGCCAAGAGGCTGCAATGGAGAGTTAAGACTTTGTCTTTTCTGAACTGCTCGGCTGCTACCAGAACGCAGTACAATTGCCATGTTGGAGGCAAATGAGTAAGAGTTCATGGCAAAGCTTTGTCAAAATCAAGACAGGAGACTGTGCAGAAAAGGTTGGGCTTGATTTTGACAATCTTGATCTGACTTTTACAAAACATTTAAATTGTACGGGACTAGGAAACTCCCAGCAAGCGCTCCTAAGTGAGTACAAATACCGCACGTAACTGAAATCAAGTGTCCAACGTTGATTTTAGACATAGTATTAAAAAAACCCCGCACAAAAGACAGTTACATGCCTTACAAACTTGTACTAATCCTTAAAGAAAGATCGATAGGGTCTAAAGAAGAATCCAGTATTACACTGGATACTGATGCACCCAGTAATCAAAAAAATCTATACAACTCCTGTTCAAAAAAGAAAACCCAATATAAAAACAACCCATCTGCTAGCTAAGAAAGCATTTTTGTTATGTCATAACAAAATTCCATCAAAAGAACAGAATTATTACATCTTTTGTATAATTTCCATTCTTTGATGCACACAAAGCTTCTTCACTATTTTTGGTTATTTAAACTAGTAGCAGATCTTACGGAGAACTCCGGGGAAAAAAAAAATCACTGCTGTAGATCCACAAAAGACGACAAGTGCTCTAAAACAATGTATCTATAACTCCCTTAACCTCATATGTAAAAAAAATGAAGAGTATTAGGAAGAGTTGGTTTTTTCATTTACCTCAGTTTGAGAATCAAAATTCAGTATTTTCTAAATACTTCTTATACTAAATTCAAGAACAGAGTCAGCTATAAATCAAACCATGTGGAAAATGGTCTGCAGACATCTAGACTCCAAAGGATTAAACCAGCCACAACAAAAGAAAATCCAACTCAAAACCAATAGTGGGGCTAAGACAGAGGCACAGACTACTTGAGTAGAACAGAAAAGCTCGCCCACGGAAACTCTCTCTTCAGCAGATGACTAATTCCTCACACACTCAAAACTGGATTTTAAATTATTTTTTTTTCTACTACTTACAATCCTCCAGTGAGTTCTTTATTTCTTCCAAATTATCTCCAATATGTTCAGCCCCCTTCATATAAACTCCCTGTAATTCCAATCCTGTTTGTGTAATACCCACAGGCGAATCTTTGAGCCTTCTCACATTCTGCTTTCACAGACCCTTTAATTCATATCCACATAAGCATCTTTACTTCCAAATTCACTTCATTTTATTGCTATCCTTTCACCTGAAACAGCTTTCCTCTATCCCGTATCTGTCTCAGAAAACTTTCTCCTTACCTATTCCTCTGACAAACTTTTTTCACAAGTTACCCTTACATAGATTTGCATCCATATCCTTTCTTTACTGGATTCCAAATATATTTTATACTAGAGACATAGAAGTATTTCGAAAGGTGCTGCAAATGCTCATTGGCCATATAAATAACACCAGAGCATTATGTGGAGTGATAGCCAGACGTAGTCATACAATATAGACTTCTCCAGGGGGGTTAAGAAAAATTCTAGAAAAATATTAAATCATTGTAGACTATTTTTATACTGATTCTCCAGGACTCCAAACAACACAGAACATTTTTTTCCTCCACTGAAGAATATTTTTAATTTTACCAACCTAATATTACTGCAGATGAGGAAAGAGCCCCCCCCCGCCCCTCCACCACAAGGTTTGCAGTCAGCTCCCTCCATCATCTTTAGCAGAGAAAAGCAATTGATGTACACTGGAATAGTTCAACTCACCAATAAACGGAATAGAAGCCAAGGAGTCACCAGGGGGGCTGGAACCTGATGCTTTCCTTTCTTCTATTCTTTTTATGTGGACTTCTCTCCGAGCATCGTTGGGTAACCAACAGGTAGTGTCTGAGGCTGCCTCTTGGTCATTTACAGCAAGAATGTAGGACTGATGCCTCAAAGGCTGTGGAGTTTGGTGTCCAGAAGGCGACTTGTCCCGCATGACCACTGTGTGTTTGTCATTTTCCTGAACATCCGTTTGCAGAATTTCAGGCTCACGGACATCATCTTCCCTTTCAAAATCATGAACCTTTTGTCTGATGGAACCATCTATGTTGTCAGAGGTAGCTGAACTCTCACTTGTTGGCTTAATAAGCTTGGTGGAAGCCGGAGACAGAGAGGAGGGCTGGATGGTTTTGCCAGTTTCTGTTTTGTGATCTGGGGCACCTTCTGCTCGGATCCTTGACTGTTGGTTTAACAGACCACTCTGATGCAAGTGATTTACTGTTCTTTGGTCTTTGCTAGCAATAGCATCCAGGCTCTGGTTAAGGGGAAACAATGGTTTTGCTGCATAGGGAGCAGAGTTCTTCAAAGAGCTACTTTTAGAACTTCTGGCTGGTGTCAGAGATAATCTCTCCTGTGAAACAGTTGTAGGTTTTGAAACTCCCCCAGGAGCCTGCAAATCTCGAGAAGGCTGTAACATTTTTACATCTGGTGGAACTTTCTGAAAATGAGACCCAGGCAGAGAAGCTCTACTACCTGTTCTCCTGTTGTCTGAAATATAAGCACTCTGAGCCATGGGAAAATTTTGACCTCGAAGGGACATATGAAATGCATGCTGTCTAGATCTCTCATAAATACCTCGCCGATCATCTTGTTCTGTAAACCCTGTCCACTTGTAAGTCTTTCTCCTATCTCCATTAGTATCTGCAATCAGATTCTCAGAATGGAAATTTTCTAGTACTTCACCCTGTTTGCTGAGATAATCCCAGGACCGAGCCCTGTGACTCCTAGTATTAACTGAAGGTGAAGTTAGAGTATCTTGTGAAGCACTTCGCGGCCATTCTTTCATCAGCACGGGATCTTCAAGTCTTTCCTGGGATACACTTCTCTGCCGGATCTGAACAGACTGCGGAACCCTGTCATGAGACGTGCTCCTGCGCCGTACCTGTGAAGTAGGGCGATTTGGCACCACTTGATTATAATCAGTTGTATTCTGAGAAGCTGCTCTCAAACTATCTAGCCTTTCCTGTATTGTTCGGGAGCCATACATATGCATGCGCCTATTATCAATGTACTCTTTGTAAGTTTTGTAGGTCTTCCAGTCTATATGCTGGTGGGATGTTGGAGAACTGTAATGATTAGTAGAGACTGAGGGCGAGTCTGTAGCTTGAGCAGGAGGTCTAGTGCTTGGGATTCCTTCTGGACATATCACATAATTTGAAACTTTACTTAGTGTTGCTGTTGGATCAACTGCCCTTGTTATTGGAGTCTGGGGAAGAACAATGGCAGTGGACACTGAAGAAGATGGTGATGTTGTCCGTGCTTTTAGGCTGGTTTGATCTTTTAAGCCGTATCTTACTTCCTCTGTCCTGTGTGATGGACCAGCATGATTATTTCTACAAGACGGCAAATCTACAGCCTTCTCAGAAGGCACAATAACAGTCCTTACAGTTTCATTGCAAACACACACAGCTGTATTTGATTTTGCAATGTCTGTTGGTGATGGAGGCACTTGTATTTCCATTCTGTAGGCCCTTTCTGGCTGCGTCAATGCCCGTACTGGTCTACTGACTTGCTGTTTCCCCAGCAAGAAGTCAGAAGATAGCTTGTCACCAGCCTGTGCCATAACAGAAGCGGTGGATGTCAGGCGTGGATAACATATTGGTGGTGGTTCAGGTATGTTGTGGGCATTACCACTGTAGGCTTCATTGCCTTTCAGGTAGGCATCTTGGGAATACGCCTGTGGAGAGAAGATCAAGTGAATATTCAGAAGTGAGGGAGATGGAACAGTTCACCACCTAGCATTTGCACGATCAAGCTTCAAGAGACGGAAGAGAAGTACAAAAATCACACTATCGTTTTATATAAAAATGTTAGTTCAAGAGATAAAAATGGCATTCCATTCCCTTAGTGAGCAGAAACAGAACAAGCAAAATCACTACATACATTCCCCGCCTCAACAACTAAAAAAACTGATGACCAATTTCAGGAGCTACTGCAGGTAGGGCACTGAGGCAGGTTTCACAAAATCCACGAGCACAAAACACAGTATTTTTCTCCCCCTTAATTTTGCTTTCTATCGTGATGCTTCACGCATTCTTCCCATTTAAGCTTCACATTGCTGGAAACCAGAATTTCACAGAATCGACAGGCTAAAATGCTGCATAATAAATTCAGCTAGCACTAGAAAATTCTCTGTTCACTTAGTGTATAAAGAACTCACTCAATGTCGTACATATGAAAAGTACACTCAAATACACATACACACACTCCTCTACAATGTCTTCTACATAAAGTTCCTGTCTCTAAATATAAAATGAATAAATTGAAGCAGTAACATCTTTGTTGTGAGCCAACACCCTATAAGTCATCTCACATTTTACAGGAGACAGCCAGTACATGGCACACAAATTTCACTGCAAAAATCTTAATATGTAACATTCTTAACTTCAAGGTATGAACAGTATGAAAATTCATACATACCCACTACTTTCTACACACTATTAAAACACAAACTGAACTCTCAAATTAATTTCCTTAGTGTATTTATTTGCATATTTATGTTTAAGAGCCCGACTCCCGAGAAAAAATGGTTATATTACACATAGTATGTTTCCATAGCCTTTTTGAAAAGCAGCATATATCATTGTGAAATTAACAAAACGTTCAAAATAATAAATTGCAGAAGCATACAGCATACTTAAACAATATCCTATTATTGAAAAACTTTAGCATGACTTCGTTCAGTTTAAATGTAATGAAATAAAGAGCCAATGCAGAGCCTGCCAATGCAACAGAAGATTAAAACGATTTCTCAGGGCTTTTACACGCTTAGGCGTGGTATCATATCACAGCATTTCCTGTCCAAATCATAACATGCTCAATTCCAGAACATCAACGTGCCTTGAGACAGATTCTAAAAGCCCAAGTGCAGCCATAAAATTAATACCGAGCAAAGTACAGAGGAGGGCGAGGCATTTACAATACTGCTGCAACGTTACACCGAGCATTAGTGAAGTGCAAAATATTAAAGCACACCGAGAGAAAACTGACCAAATAACACAGGCACAAACCACAGAGATAAGCATTATGAAGAAAATTCAGCTCAGAATATCTAGCTCATTTCCATCAAAACTTGCCGTTTCATATTCTTGCTTCTCACAAACCATTAAGAAAAACATGCCTTACAAAACCATCAGAGAAATGGCTACTGTACGTTTCTTACCAGTGCTGTGACATCCTTTGTAAACTGCAGCTGGCAGAAAACAGGAAAACACAGTAAAAGCTGCTTACATATGTAAAGACAGAATTACGTTGTCATATTGATGTTGGGTACAGCAAGCTAAAAATACAACTGCACTGATTTCACTGGAAGGTACCAACAGAGATAAAGGGCAGCAGAGCATAAAAAATAACTTCACCCTCTTTGTGAGCATGTCCATCTTGGGTTCTTCTCTGCTCCTCGCATTTATCCTCTACCCTTACAGAAAGCAAAATACATTTGTACCATTTTGCCTTGGTGCATCCCTACAGCTGCCGGCAGAGCGCTCTGGCTCTATGCAACGAGACTTCCCTTCCACTACAGCAACATTACTGTCTCTCATTTCCCCTGGGCTGCTACCATCCCTGCTTCCTGGTGACGAAACAACGGCTTTATTATGCATTTAAACCAGCACGCCCCTTCCCCACATATATCTCAACATGACCACAAGCTGTCAGCTGACTGCAGCTGCTTTCATGCTGTACATCTGAAATTAGAGGAATGATGCTGCAGAAACACTCTACTCATGTGATTTGTATTTTTTTTTCCTCTGCTTATAGTAAAAATCAAGCCAGGTTTCCACTAGCACAATTAATGGAGGGAAGGAACATACACACATAAACAATCCTAAATCTTTAAATAAATGGCTATAAGAATTTTAAGAAAAAAAAAGAGCAAGAAAACAAAAATTAGAAAAGATGCTGAAGATCAAGAAAACAGACAGAGCAAGAGACTACTGGCATGCAAGACAAAAATAATCATCCCCCTCAATCAGAAAACAATTGTTACTTTACAAAGCGGACAAAACATTTCAAAACCTGGGATACACACGTTACACCAATATAAAACACAATCTTAATGTTTCTGTAAAATTTGCCAGTGCAAACAGCGCTTCATTGACTTTGATGGCAGAAAGGCTAAATTCCAGAACTGATGTGATCCAATCGTAGCTGAAGACTACAAATGAGTATAAAAAGTTCTCAGCTCCTGACAAAATTTATCACAGATACTAAAACATCTTTAAAAGACAGCATTCTCACAGGGTCCAAAACAAGACCTGCTAGGCATTCTCCCCCCTGCCCCCAGTAAAGAGTACGTTTCCATGATTGCAGGTACATCTGGACAGACAGATTGCCAGCTCTCAGTAAGACCAAGTTACTGGAAAAAAAGTTTTGATGATAGAAAGCGTAGCTCTCCTTTGAACCTCATTCACCCACTTGTCAAGAAATCACTGAAACAAGGCTGAACTTACTTCCAAGAAAGAAAAAGTTTATAAATAGGGGCTGTGAAATTTCCGCGAAGGAATATTAAATACCTTTGTCTCACAATTCTGATTCAGGGCCCAGAGAGAAATATTGCAACTTACACAGAAATGCACGGATCCATTCCAAATAACGTCACGCTGAGTGATGCATTATCAGCCTTTTTACTATTAAGTATTTTAGTTGCTTTAACCAGAAGGTGAAAGTTAAATTTTTAGAAGAGGTTTAGAGACTAAAAAATGTTAAGTACATCAATATACTTGTTAGCATTCATACACTATTTTGATACTTAACATATTTTGCAACTATATATAAGCCACAGTTTGAATATTACTCTCCTGTCCCTTTAGTTCCTCAAATGATACAGTAGATGGAAATACTACCTTCATCTCTAAGTGATTGCAACAGAGGATAGACTCATAAAAAAGCCTTAAAAAATAAAAAAAAGCCTTCCAACTTCAAAAATAAAGAATTTACTATCCAGATCAGGGATGTTCCTGATCCAGACACCAGCCAAGCCACTTGAATTCCTACAGGAGCTGGATACTCAGCAGTTATTAAGGAGTTCCAACATGATCGAAAAAAAACAGTCTTGATGTTTTATGAGCTCTTTCCCACCTTCTCAAAACAACAGCAATTATGGAAAGCTTAACACACAAATACAACAATTTAGAGTGACATTAAGAGCTTTGATGGATAACAGCTCTGCAACAATTACTAGAAGAAAACTGCTGCACTTACAGTAAGAACTCAGCGTGTTTCCAGTTGCTGGGTACAATTTCTTCCCCACCTTGCAATCTAGTTTTTTTTTGCACCAAGTTTGCAAACTCCGAAGGCAAAGAAGTAATTTCTTACTGTGAATCTGTATAACCACTAGCACATTAAGTGTTTAACTGGTACGGTTATACATTCGAGCCATATGATATGCAAAATAAATTTTAAGCAAACAAAGCATTCTAGAAGATATTTGAACCCTCAAATTCAGCTGAAGGATTTCACTCGCATTTTTTCCCAGGTGATGTTAGAACAATGACAGCCAATGTACAAGGATTCCTCATCATGGTGAACACCCCGTACTTTCAACAGCTGGAGCCAACCATGTTCTACACCCCTTACTCCAAATCCATAAAAACACATACGCGTTTGCTTCACTGAGTTTGCTTCACTAAAGGATGAATAATAACATTGATTTCAACTGAACTACTTGCAAAGTTGGAGATAAGTGTTTTGATGAATCACAAGCTAATGTGCCCAGCACCTTGCAAGAGTGAGCTTAAGGCATTCTTCCTTCCTTCTCCAACCAGTCTGGCTTCAGACTACATTTCTTTGCTGCTAAATTCTTCTCCTCCTTGGTCCTAACATTCTCACGTTTACCGTGAGTACTGGAAGTGCGCACCAGAAAAGGTTTTTAGCTGTCTTAAAAGGAAACATTTTCCAGTTATAGTCTGCTCTGGCAAGAATGTTAGTAATACAGCTCAGGTGGTTTCATTTCACTCAGATTCGGCAAACACTATGGTCAGATAATATTATTTGAAAAAAAACCTGCACACCCTTTCTTCCCAATGGCAGTGAAATTTTAGTATGTAAAATTTAATGTCTTAAGCCCAAGAAATTTAATTTCCAAATACAAGCTTTGTAAGAGACTTTCGTGTAAATATTAGGCCAAATTGAGATGAGGAGAGTCCATGCAAATACTATTTTCTAACATATGCAATGTTACATAACAAAGTTTAAGTCTCTTCTTCTAGGTCACTACATCTTCACACCACACCCCTCCCTGCACTGTACTTGCTGCCAGGGTCTTTAATGCTAACCACTGCACACATTGGTAACTGCATCAGTACAAAATCTGGAAGTAAACAAATGCTTCAAGACTCTGGACTAAATACAGCTACATCTGAAAACATCTCTATTTATTAAAAGTAAAGCAAATGAAAGTATTTCACAGTTTGCCAGTGAAACAGCCATGTTGCTCCATTACGTCTGATGCAACTGGATGGTCTCAGGGGAAGAAAAAAAAAGACAATATTGTTAAAGTTGACTGTGGGCAGATCTGTAGTCAGAGGCATGAGATTACTGGGGCATGTAAAACTCTAGAATAAATTACCTTCTGTAAGCTATTTTTCTTTTTTTCTTATTTTTTAGTAGAGGTATATCATTGGTAATTTCAGGGTACTACAAGGCCTTGAAATCTGCCAAACTCTACAAAAACTGCAAGTATCAGAAATAATAAAGAATAATAACAAAATATAACAAAGAAGTGCCCAGATCTCCCAATATACTGAAAACTTCCATATCACCCAACTCGCAAGAGAAAACAATAAAAGAAAAAATATGCTTCAGCTGACTATCACTCACTTTCCTGGTCATTCCATCTAGGATTTTCTTTTGTTCCCCTACTATCTATGACAAGAGAAACATTCCTGTTCAAAGGTGGTCAACTTTCCATTATCGATACACAGTTTCAATGGTTTGTAATTTTAAGGAAAGCTTAAGATGCAAATTAAAAAGATATGCAAGAGGGAACTAAACATATCAAAACCATATAGTAATCAACAGCCCCCTTTTATTTCCACATTTATCATTATTCACAGAATGCCCAATAAAATCTCTTTGTAAATGAAACCACAGAGATCTTTCTGGAATGGTAAGGCATGTTTCAACAGATTTGTATGCTACTAGAAGTAACCTGTTACCTTTTGGGGCAATTCCTACGAGGAAATGATTTTTTATAACTTCTTCGAAATTAAACTGTTGGAGGTAGGATAAAAGTTAGGCAAAAGAAACCTTTGAATGGGTAGTGAGGGAAGTGCCAAAAAATGAAAGATAAAAAACCAGAATAACTATAGCATGTGTGTTTATATACACGTACACAAGTATCTGCACATATTTATACATTAATATCTACATATATTTACATATAATAAACCATAGAATCATAGAATGGTTTGGGTTGGAAGGGACCTTAAAGATCATCTAGTTCCAACCCCTTGCCACGGGTAGGGACACCTTCCACTAGAGCAGGTTGCTCAAAGCCCCATCCAGCCTGGCCTTGAACACTGCCAGGGAGGGAGCAGCCACAGCTTCTCTGGGCAACCTGGTCCAGTGACTCACCACCCTCACAGTAAAGAATTTCTTCCTTATATCTAATGTAAATCTTCCCTCTCTTAGTTTACAGTCATTCCCCCTTGTCCTATCACTACACACCCTTGTGAAAAGTCCCTCTTCATCCTTTGTGTAGGCCTCCTTAAGGTACTGAAAGGCCGCAATAAGGTCTCCCCGCAGCCTTCTCTTCTTCAGGCTGAACAGCCCCAGCTCTCTCAGCCTTTCCTCACATGAGAGCTCTCTGACCTCTCCAGCCCTCTGACCATTTTTGTGGCCCTCCTCTGGACCCGCCCTAACAGCTCCCTGTCTTTCCTGTGCTAAGGGCTCCCGAGCTGGACGCAAATCCTACATATAGACATTAATATGCTACATTACAAATAGCCTTCCAAATTAACAGCTCCAATGAGATCATATTGAAGACGCAGTGTTTTAGAGACTTATATTTTCAAGTGCCCGACACTTAAAAATTGAGTGACTTCTAATGTATATTCTTCTTTAAACACACAAGGAACGATTAGCAAACAAGCAAATTCCAACATGAACATACCTCGAAAAAATGGTCCAAAAATCCTGCATACTAAGGACACCATAACACATACACATTAGACACTACCAAGTCCATTGACAAGAGTCATAATAAGGCTGACCTGTAAGCAGACTTCGCAATTTCAATCTTCTGTCTCTAGGGAGCACCTTTACATTCAGCATTTTCCACGTAGCACAAAAAGCTTCTGAACAACTGAAATGTGTCACAATTTGACCAACTTTTTATTGTTAAATTTGTTATCCAAAGCCTACAAAACAGCAACAATTCCACTAAATACACCTGAGAAAAGTAACTATCTACAGTTGAACTAGATGTGTCTTCCTATTCGTACAAAGTCAGTGGTACTAAAACCTACAAGATATCAAAATTCTGTCAAAATAAGGTTGAGAATGCTACAGGAATTATATACACATACATCAAATTTGAAACACTGAGAAGAGTGTAATATAAAAATAATCCTCCTCCTCATGTCTCACAATGATTATGTACCTCCAAGCGTTTCAAGATTACCAAAAGAGATTGTTTTAAGTAAACTAATCTCAAATTTAAGGAGGAGCATGACAAAAATGCAACACATTCATAGCTGTCAAGCAAGTTTTTGTCACGGATAGAGATGTTTTAAATATCCTTTCCCCCGTCCACAAAAGCAACATTTCCACGATCGTGGCAGTGAACTAACATGACTGACAGTGACTTCATTAATGGCAGGTTTTCACACGTTATTCCAAGTAAGGAGCGTGCACATGCCACAGAGGGCGATGACCTGTGGATTGGACCACTTCATTGTTACCATTGATGAACGGATTTAAAGCCCTGTTTTCAGGAAATTCAATATACCAAGAGGTTCACAGACATATATGGACATTTCTGAAGACTAAACTCAAGGTTTATAAATAGCAAACTAAGGATAGAAACAAGCAACTGTGCTCTTTATGTAGTGAATCTAGCAATCAGTCATCGCCACACGGAGTAGACTGCCAAGTACTACACAATTTATTGACAGCCAGGATCATTCCTGAATATAATGAAACTAGTTCATCCTCATTGCACTGGATAAACCTTTCATTGGCTGCTACTACAATATCCAGTGGTGCTTTGAGTTTATCTACTTTTACAGCATACCAGTACTTCACACTAACAGTTTACAATGAGTGATACCATCTGAATATATTTACAGTGAAATCTGACATATGTCAAACAACTAAATTCTTTAACATACTATAATGATTTAAATAACACAACTTCAGTGACCAAAGTGTAAGTTTTTCCTCTGTTAATAAGGGCACTTCACCTTACCATTTATTGTCCACCTTGCATTTATACTGACACTACCGCTACAGAATCATCACTTACTTGCATGAGCTGCACTTCATTCAGGAATAAGAAATCTTTCTGAGGTTTACATTTAATTTAGGCATAAGATTTCCACAGAAGCTCATACAGCATTAATCACAAAGATAAAAATAGAAAAACAAGAAGTATGCAGTTTCTCATCTGAAAAGTTATTGTCTTTTCATGGGAAGTGAAAGGAATAACAATCTATGCTGTTACTCTGAAAATATTCTAAACATGAGCGTTCAGCTTTGAGTAAAGTTCTTCTCCAAATCTTGCCATGAGAACAGTGGATCCTAATATCCAATGGCTGAAGATTAATAATCACCATCTTCAGAAGAATTACACAGATTTTTCATTTGTCTAAAGTTACAATGGTGTACTGTGTCTCAAAAGACTGCTAATTGTTATTTTAGAAGCGGTAAGTTTTTTCCCCCTCTGTGGTGGTCTAAAAGGAAGAAAACTACAGGCTATAACTGACGACTTCTGTTGTATGACGCAACTCATTTCTATCATCTGTATCTTCACATGTTGCAACTCTGCCATCAAAGATTAACACCTGAAAACACATATACTAAAATACAGATCACGACAGAACCGCGTGAACAAACTGCAGCTATCAGAAGTCTTTCCCAGTAGGTCTGAGCACACACAGACTACAGAAGACATCTGTCTCTCCGTGGCTTTTCTCTGGCTGATGCTACGTGGAACTGACAGTCCTCAAGACAAGGCCACTTTTTACCCAAATACATCATAGCAAACAGAAGCATGAACTCCTCCATGTTGTATCATAATCATGTACCAAGGCAACACAATAGCAAGCAAACACCTGTCAGAAGGAAGTCATACAAGCTAGAGGCAACACAAAGCATTTTTTGCAAGATGATGACTCCACCTCTTAAGCCAAATCCTCTTTCTAGCTACAAAAGAGGAGCCTGGAATACAAAATTCACAATTCTACAATATCTTATGACACAAAAGAACCTTTTCTTTAATGATACCTAGAAATTATTCCCACCCATATCTCCAATTATTTTTTTTCCTACAACTCCCACAGGCAGGTATTTTTTCTCTTTCCTTTACTCCTCAACATACTCTTCTCTTGCCCAAAGGCAAGGTTGGTCTTTCTTCCTTTGCCTATATTATCTCCCTCATTGATATAACAAGTTGAATTCCGATCAATTATTTTTCATCTATACTCGACCTGAAGCTTGTGCTTCGTGTTTCATCAGAAGAGGCAAGACATGCCTAAGAGCTTCTGACCCAGCGAAGTACGAAGATTTAACCTTAAACCTTTAAATCTTGCCTTGCCCAGATCCTTAAACTGCTATGGCTACAAGATTGCATTAGACGCCTACAGCCATTCAGATCATTTAAAAGTTAGAACTATTCCTGCATGTCTAGCTATTCACACTTCTAATTAAAAAAAAAAAACCCACACCCCAAAGCAACAACAAAAAAATCCAGCCCAAAACCAACTCAGCTTTTCCCTTCCACTTCTTCATGCAAGCAAAACTCACTCCCTGCCCCCAACACTTTCTGTACTGGATTACCGAAATATTTCTTGCCAAATGTTCTGAGCCAGCAGTGTGCCCTGGTTGGCAAGAAAAGGTGTCCTGGGGTGCATTAAGAAAAGGAGTGTGGCCAGCAGGTCGAGGGAGGTTCTCCTCCCCCTCTACACTGCCCTAGTGAGGCCCCATCTGGAGTACTCTGTCCAGTTCTGGGCTCCCCACTTCAAGAAAGATGAGGAACTACTGGAGAGTAGTTCCAGTGGAGGGCTACAAAGATGATGAGGGGACTGGAGCATCTCTCGTACGAGGAGAGGCTGAGGGAGCTGGGCTTGTTTAGCCTGGAGAAGAGAAGGCTGCAAGGGGACCTTATAAATGCCTACAAATATCTGAAGGGTGAGTGTCAAGAGTATGGGCCCAGACTGTTTTCAGTGGTGCCCAGAGACAGGACAAGGGGCAATGGGCACAAACTGAAGCACAGGAAGTTCTGCCTGAACCTGAGGAAGAACTTCACTCTGAGGGTGACGGAGCCCTGGAACAGGCTGCCCAGGCAGGTTGTGGAGTCTCCTTCTCTGGCGATATTCAAAACCTGCCTGGACAAGGTCCTGTGCAGCCTGCTGTAGGCGACCCTGGTTTGGCAGGGGGGTTGGACTAGATGATCCACAGAGGTCCCTTCCAACCCCTACCATTCTGTATTCTCAAAATATCACTTCTGTTCTAATAATCTTGGCTTGTTGGCCTAACTGGTTGAGTTCCTATATCAGCCTCTATCTTTACCTTCAGCTCCAAACAAGAGTTTCTGGGGCTTTTTTTTTTTTTTTTTAACCATTAATTTGTCATTTAATACCGAAAAACAGCTACTGAAACCCACAAGTTTATCTTAACTATTTAAAGTCAAGTCTTACTATTTCTGTGTGTATTAGAAAATACAGTTTTCCGACTACTAACCAGAAAGTCTACCCTGCTTGTCATCTCCTTTTTTCTACTTGCAATTAAAAATAAGCTAGAGCATTTCAACACTTTAGCATTTTTTCTGATTCTTCACAATATGCCCTTACACATCGTATTTTATTCACAGCTCATTTAGACTTAAGAGACACTAAACTGGAGATGAATTACCTCACTATGTATGCAGAACCTCAGTTCAAACTGAGAACATGTAGGCACTAGCGTAACAATACTTACAGCAGCTACAATTAAAAAACATTTGGTAATAACCTTCAGCACATTCATCACCTTGCTTCTTTCCCAGAAATCCACTGACAATCAGTGAGTTATTAACACAAGCTAATTTTAAGTGCCATATGCTAGTTTTTTAAATTCAAATTTAGTAATGATTCCCAGCTTCTTTAGAATTAGGTAATCTAGTTAAAGAAAGCAACCCAATTCATAAATTCTAACATAAGAAAACTAATCCAAAATGCAATAAAAATAGAAACACTATTTTAAGATATGGAGTTTTTTAACAAGATGCTGGAAGTATCATGTGAAGAAGGTATTCTCCCCTATATTTGGACTCCTCTGAAATTTCAGGGATGTTAAGTATGAAAATATCTAAGGAGTGACGGAGACATAAATGTTAACTCTAATTATTTGCTGTTAGCACAGTTCAAAGACTTTGTAACCAACAGCAAGACATTTTTGTTTAGTCAACATACTGTCTGAATATAAGCTTCATAAACATACCAATTGAAGGATGTCCTCGTCTTTTGGCATAACACTAAGCTCCAATATGCTGTCACTGAAAGAAATAGGAAAAAACAAACACCACACATGAACTTCTGGAAAATATTTTAAATTCTTGTTACAAAGATGATCCACTAACTTCCATAGGCCAAAACTATTCAAAAATTCCTACACTCACCTATTACGTCAAATTACACAACAGAAATAAATACTGATTTCCATTAAAGCCTTAGCAAATAACAGTAGAACAGAAATCTGATTGAAGAGTACATCTGTGTTCTCAGCAAAACCAGTGTATTAAGCCAACACGCTGTCTTTATCAGTTTTGTTTCTTGAGTTTTGTTATTCTTGAGTCTTAAGGTACACTAGTTGTTTGGAGCTTCTCAGAAAACAAGGTGGCAAATCTGTGAATACAAGTTAAAACTTCTCTCTTTCTTCTATTTAAAACTAAAGTCTGTTAGCACTCTTTAAAATTGCTGAGGAAATGTCGTAATCACCATATTATGTGAAAAGTGGAGCAACAGCAAGGCAAGCACTGACTTACACCTTTCAGCTCCAATCACCTCCTAGCAAAATCAACTTAAACATATTTAGTCAGTCAGATGACATCTGAAATACGGATGAAAACTGCTTGCTATTTATAAGTACTGAGTTTGTCAGCCTGAATTGCTGAAATGAACAGCAGCAGCAGCATAAAGATCCAGGAGTCTGGATAGTTCAATTAATACAGTTCAAACACAGACAAGATCAGGACACCAAATGTACAATATATTGGTTATCGAGAGTCAAATATTGTGAAACAGCGAAACCCACAGTTAGAATTTACCAGAAAAAAAGTATTTTCACAAGCAAGAGACAAGAATATGCTTATTACATTGGATACAGAACAGCTGAATTTATTATCTCATCCAAGATAGATGAACATTCTGTTCACATTCATGAAATTTACAATGAAGGGCTACAAAAGAGATGGGCTTGTACAGACTACTTTAACTAGTGTCACAGAACAGAAAATGAAGAGATGTTAACTGTTATTTAGAAATCTCGTGTCACAAGAAGAAAGGGTATTTAAACAAACTGACCAATACCAGCACAAGAAAAAAGCACACAACTTAACTGGATGTATCAGACTAGAAATTAGCTTATCTGTACTGGTCAGTACAACACATTTACTGAGAAAAGACAAAACCAGCATAGAGACGGGCCACCAAGTTCAGGGAACACATGCACAGTCTATGAAAGCACTGAGAAGAACCTCAATTTCTTATTTCTGCAGAAATGAAAGATATCATCTCAAACATGTAACATGAGATTTATTATGCTTTCATATATGAATAATGTTTTTGTTTTGTGGTTCCTTTCCATTTGTTAGCAACCGCAGACATAAGGCTGCATTCCAAAATAGCAGAGTAAGGGTATTTGATTTCACAATCTTCTTAAATCATCATTCATTTTGGAAAAAGTGTCCTCCAAGCAGCATAAATTACTTTAGTTTTAAAACCAAAGATCAGCAGTGATAGATTTAAGTTTTTCTTTTTAAGTCTACGCACAGCTAGGAAAAAATAAATCTTCAAAAGTCTTTTAAAGATTTTTCAGAATATTGAATTTTAAGAAACACAGAAGTATTGACTTTTTTATATGCATTTACAATAGCATTTCCGATTTTGACTGAATACATAAACAGCAAAATTATTTAAAATGATTCTTTAAAAGTAGTGCCGTCAGGAGCCGATTTGTGCCTAAACTCCTTTGTATGGATATTAAACTATCTAGCAGTTGTTAAACAAAAGAAGAATATGCAAGAGACACCGTAGCTTCATTTCCAATTAAGTATTCAGATTTCATTTCTACATGCAGGTAGCATGTGTGTGTAAATTATATTAAGCAACTTATGTTTTGACAATCATCAATGCTTACACGCAGGATTAAGACTTTGGAAGTCAAAAATATGATAAATAGCATTGTTCCTCTTCAAATACTTTTCATACAGAAGAAAGTTTCCCACTCATAATTTGACACAGAACAAACTACTCTCTTATACAAATATTTTTGCCCTCTCCCCACCCTTTTTTAACCAAAGAAAGGGATTAAATCCATTTACAAAGTTTAACACCTTTTTCAGTAGCCATCCATAACAGGAAAGGGCTCCATTCAGGAACAATGCTTTATACATGCTTCCAATAACTACTTAACATTCTATCCCAGTCTCCCTGCAGAACCGTCTAGAGACAATTCTGATCTTCCTATTTGATATTTTGTGACGTGCTCACAGAATGTTTTTCAATTCTCATCAGAAACCAAAAGTATTAAGCAATACTTATGGTGTACTGCACTATATAATGTGCATGCAAATTATGAACCTAAAAGTGTTAATAAGAACCACCACAGAGAAAGTGGCAGTTTACACTAAAATATTAGACACAGTAGTGTGAATTCTCAGTTATCTATCATGCAGATGACTTCCATGACACATTTTGAGAGCCAAACTTAAGCTTATTGACTCAGTGTCAAACTAAAGTACTATGATGCACTGTCATCACGAGGACTATCTTTTGATGTGTTATTTTGTATTAATGAAACAAATTCAGTAGCTAAACTTTGTACATCGAGTAATCTCAACACTTTGAAGAATTTGCAAAGAGAAACAAGTGGGACAGACTTCATGGTTCAAATTCCCCACAGTTAAAAAGAAAAAAAAAAACCAAAAAAACACACAGTTGGGAATCAGAATCTGTTTCTTGTTTTATTTAGAACCGTAAACAATTTATGCTGTTTATACTAGTAATCAACACATCTCCAAGCTGATTGTGTGAACAGATAAAAAATAAATTCTTAATAGATCACTAACAACTACTGGTAAAGAACAGGAAACTTAGACTTAAAAACGTGATCTCATGACTAATCTTACAGGACATAGTTATTTCTAGCAACTCTTTTGAGGTGTGTCCTTCATCTTCCAGAGGAAATACCAGCATAAGTTTAGCTGTGCTACCTCCAACCACAGCAAAATAGATAACATTCTAGACACAGCTTGAAATGTTTCTGAGAACAACACAAAACGTGGCTGAAATATCTCCCACCTGTAAGTCCCACTGGAATTTATAGGGATCATTTAATTTAAGGCAGCTAAGTTCTGATGTCTGCAGCATTATATAATGAGGACAAACAGCTACCATTTAACAACTTTCTAGAAAAATAAAGAGCAGCTATGGAAATGGAGACGCAGGAGTAACCTAATTCAAAAACCCGTAAGTTCAAAATGAGCTTCATTGAAAAACAGCTGAATTGTGAGTGTGTGTGGGAACTTGTTCTTTAGAGTGAAGAGAGGATAAAATGTACTGTACCCTTAAAAAACTGTTCTGAAGATGATAAAATTACAAAAGAACAAGCATTTACAGTCAGCAATATGTTTGAAAGGTTAATTAAAAAGAGTAACTAAAAATAAAATGTCTAGAAAACCATCATACAACATACTGAGACTATAAATGAAACTGTCTTTAGCCACGAATAAAGGAGATTTCAACTGACAACAGCCTTTCAGAAAGTTGCTTGCTCAAAGCCTACTAAAGAAACTAAGGTGTGCTGGATGAAGGATTAGCCAAGATACAAAACAGAGCAAGAACTGTATCACTGGGTATTTTAATACGAAGAGTTTAAATACATTCAAAAGTGAACTTGCGCAAGACCAACCTATCAAGAACCATTAAATCAAATGATGCAGATTAAACCTTTGGTTCAGCAAGTTCCTAAACCAGGGATTTCTGGATTTCTGGAAAGTGGACTAGTGTTATCCGACCAAATCTCACTCTATACTTCCAATGTTTTCATAGTCTTCTCCTAAGAATGCATTGCTGGATATTATCAGACAGGATACTGACATAAATAGATGATCAGTGTGACCCAGGGTGGCTATGCAAGAACAGCATGCTAAAGCAAGAAACATACACCACAACATAATTTTACTTGCCATGAAATGGCAGCACAAGAAAGAAAATACTTTGTGCAGAACAAACTGCTCTGAGCTCAAAAATACTGTTTTCAAGGAAAGAATGAGAGAAAGTTCCTTGTTTAGTCATACGAGAAGCACTGCCTGTAAGCTACCAGGAAGATACACCTGATCGGGAGTCTGAGCTCTCTTTATGGGTCAGAATTAGTATTGATCTATTTAAGAGGTTCAGCTAAAGACTTCCTGATGGTTATATTTTCCTGTATAAAACACTCAAGGATAAACCTGATCTTTTCTTATAATCTTTTGTGATGTACACATCTGGCTCAAGACAACAAATTGTTCTCCTCTCTTAACTAACAATAGCATTGTTTCATCTTCTGTGCACTCATGGAATATTTGGGGAACAGATACAGCAGTGTGCTATACAGTTCTTGGTTGCACTAGCTAATCACTGATAATCACCTTGTTCAGGTGTCCCTGGTTTATTCACAGTGGGCAGGGGCTGCATTCTGCTTGGAGGGTTCACTACCTACACACACAGGGCTGAAGGTAAAACTTTATTCACAAGCAGACCTAGAGTTAAGAATCTCTGCACTGGAAGATGTGATTGGTGTGTCTGTTTTTTGGACTAAGATAAGAGATTTCATTGAATGATGTACCTGTTGGGCATGCAAAGCGTTGTCCCATGTCTTGACTATACACTGTTGTATAATATTACTGTCTGCACAAATATAAAATGAAAAACCAACACATAGCTAGTGTTATCTCCAGTAAAGATTTCTGAAGAAAGATACATTTCATCTTTCCAGCTCTTGTATAGAAAGTACCAATGACACAAAACACCTTTCAGTCTACCTTGCCTGGCATACCTTTGAACACAGAGATCTCGTTTCAAAAAAAATGCACCTGGGATGTACATATTTTGAAATAAATTTTGAATAAAGACATCACTTAAATAGGAAGATCAGGATCTTATTTTTCCTACTTCTAACTGTAAGCATAACTAAGTTAATGCATGAAGATTCACTAAAAATAGAATGTGACAAGTGAGATGTATTTAGAAAATGTTTTTCCATGCTGATCATAATACAGCTTTTTTCCACGTAGCGCATTATCATATTGGAAACTTGTTGCTACAGAACAGAAATTGACACCAAGAAAACTATAAAAATGGAAGCAGATATGAGACATGAAAATGAGTACCTAGATTCATGTACAGACATGATTTAACAAGCCCTTGTGAGTTGCAGGAGCAGTAAGAATTGCCATTTCCTCAACTCCTTGCAAGCTTCATAACTTGCTGCAAAATAGAAGAAAGCCAAGATGTATTGCAGATGTTTTGCATGTATGCACTAGCATAAAACTTCTCCTTTACCAGATACACTGATTTCTAGTTATCAGATCTCACACGCAAGGTAGATTTTTCTTTTTAAATTGACATGTGTGGTGTATGTATACCTAATCTGCGTACTTTAAGCTCAGACAACCTTCCTCTGTAGCACTCAGTGTGATTTGGTAACAAGGGACAAGTCCTGACATGGAAAGACTGTGGCAGAATTCCGCACACCTGTTTTCAAACCTTTCTCAGCATTCAGTAAATACAGGAAAACAGAAACAGTAAAACTGAGTGTGTATTACGGAAAATTTAAAAATACAATGACTTTTCAGAACCACCTTAAATGGCCATTTCCTGCTTAGCATAAGAAAAAAAGAACGTGTGGCCCATAATTAAATACTAGTAGCTTACCTGTTCTGTATTAAAGCAATGACTTGAGAATATGTCTTCCCAATAACACTTTCTCCGTTTACTTTTATAATTCTGTCACCTGTAAAGGGAATAGTTATACCTTAAATTATTTTGTCTAGACATTTATTTGATCATTTTTATTTTGTACTTCTGTACCTCACAATATCAAGACCACCAATATGTTAATTTCAAGGTTTGTCTTCTTTAAAAATCGAAAAAGAATAAAATACAAGATGCACAATACAACTACATGTAACGACACATAGGATGCCAAGTTTCTACTCTTTTCTCAGAACATTTTCAGATATGGTATCTTAGTTCAGAACATTGCCAGGTGTAGCTGTACCCTTCTCCTTTGCCAGAAGCAAGTACTGCAATTTTACACTTCTTCCTTCTGATAAAGAATGAATATTTTGAAGGGCTCCAGTTTCCTCCTTCCTCAGAATAATCTGGGTTGTTTCCAAGACATTACTGCCTCTTCAATGCGTCCTGGACAGCATAATGGGTTATTTCTTATCCATATAGACCAATCTTTAGACCTAACATTACTTGTAGCAGATTTCTCCAAATAGTTTGTTGCACCTTCCTCATTAAGAGCTTCACATATTGTCATAAATTAAGTGGCAAATATATCATGTAGAGCTATTTTCAGTTTTTGATGAAAAACTCATCCCATTCCTTCACCAGAGATAGTATCTACCTCATTTCTGATCAGAAGAGCAGAAAGGTATCCGAGATTTACTAATGAGGAGAAAATGGTCTAAAGGATTGCAGGTAGGGAGCTTTACAAAGCTGCTGGAGAAAGAAGAACTGAAAGAAAGGACCCACACGAAGTGAGGCAAAGGGAATGGCTTTTTCCACACTGCTTTAGAAACTGAGAGCACCTTTTGTGTTTCTGGCATGATCAAATCAAAGCAAGGAAAAAGCCGTTGACTCTGAATACTCAGCCTGACTTGGTGGCAATAATGCTCCAAGTGCTCGTGCTCTGCAGAGATGCCCTGCACAGATCCCAGGGATTTCCAGACGTACCAAACCACCTGGATCTGCTGACCGGTTTTAACTTGGTCTGTACACACAACGTAACATCATGCAAATAAATTGGTGCAGTATTTTCAATTTCATGAAAGTTCATATATGCCCTTTTATCAGCTGGTTATCACCCTTTTCCTTGCCTGAGAAAACTCTCAGAGTTTTGTCTCTTGCTTCCTAAGGGATGACAGAAAGGTTGGTGGCAACACGTAATGGCTGCTAACAATCCACATGACAGATAAGCATCTGTGACGGATGGCAAGCCCTATCCCACTGTTGCATACGCACAGACACCTCACGTAACTAGGCTAAGAAACTGGACTTTCAGGAAAACAAAGTTAACTTTAAAATGCTCCGTATCACACCAAAATAAATCCTTCCAAAAAGCTGCAGGAAAAAGAAATGCTATAGATTTTGCCAAAAAACATATTCTTATTTACAAGCTCTGAACCCTGTCCTGCTAAGTCATATGGCAATACTTCTTCAGAACACACCAGGTCTTTCTCCAGAACTTAAAAGTGATTTTTTTTTTCTGGACTGTTTCAGAACTCACTCACAGATGTAGATCTTTACTCAGTATTCCCACTAAAAACTATAATTAGCAGTATCCTTAAAGTAGGTCATATCTTATTATCTATTCTTGTGTCGTTTTTATTTTTCAAAGAAACACAGCAGTGAAATAAGTCTACTTGAAACATGAATACAATGAACTTGCCAAAATACTCAGGTGGGACACGCTGCAGAACTGGTTACATGAAAGAAGTGGGCACAGGTAACTGCAAAATGCAACTTTGCTCAGTTTTGGGTATGTATAAAAGGGGAAGGTCAGTGCCTGTAGTGCAAAACAGGGTATAGAGGCATGAAGGCTTTTTCTAATATCTGTTAATCTGGTGGCCCATGAAATACCTCTGGTCAAACTAAAAATTGATCTGAACGCACTTAAACCATCTCCCTTTCCATACACATTTTAGTTATTTATATTCTTGCATATACATAAATGACAGCATGAAGATCAAGACATGGGAAATGTAGATCTGTTTTGGCTGTCTGTATTTCAGTATTTCTAAAATACTTATGTTAGGAAATCACAGATATGTTCTTTTTTAATGAAATGCCTTAGAGTTTTAATATGAAAAGTATTATCTTTCTAACTCTAACAAAGATATTTTTACAGGAGTATTCAAAAATACTCAAGATTAATTATCTTACATTTAAGATATTGTAACCTATTCCTAAAATTTGCAAGAGTATTCCAAGCTTTCTGGTGAGTAGCAGCCATGTAGGCTCCTGAAACAGAGATCATTGATTCTGGGTGACAAAGCTTGAGTTGAGATTGTCAGTATTACAAAGGACCCTGCAGCAGGGAAATAAAAATTGGCAAACATACATAGCTACTTAAATTCATATTAGATTTTTCGAGTATTTTCTTTCCATTAATGTGACCATGAAACAAAGCCAAGCTGAATTTAAAAATTAAAAAAAAGACAATACAGTTGATGCCACAAAATAGGAAACGCGTATACTGTCTGTATCAGAGGTTAAGCAATCTACCTTGCTGATCATTCCCTGAGTGTTCTATAATACAATTTCAAGACAGAGATATAGTAATATATTTCACCCTAAAGTTTTAAACAAGAAATAGTGGCATGACCTAATTAGATATAACTGCTATCAGCAGTGTGTTCAAGAAGAATATTCTGGTAATTTAAAAATATATTTTCTCATTTATTTTCTGTTCTTTATTCTGGGCCCCTAAAAATCTCTTCTACGCCTAAAAATAAAGCATTCTCTACAGACTTCATCTCTTTCAATTTGGCAAACACTGAACAGACTAGAAATTAACATGGCTCCTCCATACAACTTCAACATATGCTCCACTTTAACAAGCCAAAACATTTCTTTATATAATAGCATTAAAATAATGCCAAAGTAGCCCTTCCCTGAATAACTAGTTAAGGGGGAGTTGAAAAACAAAAAATGCCTTATGTTGTACAAGCAGGATCTAGTACTCTGTTTTTAAATCATGATCATCCTAGAATCTTTGCATTTCTCTAGGAAAAAAACATAAAATTATTCTATTCCAGTCAACTGCATGTACATAATTATTTTCAAAAGAAAATATCAACATCCCTTTACCAACACAAACATAATCCTTTGATAGAACCTATGGTTTGCTGTACTTCTAAGAACAGAAACCTGTGTTTGTAGTGGTATCCATCTACGTGACTTACTGTCTTACCACTTGTAAGAATTCCCATTCTAACAGCTTTTTTTTCCTCCTTCGACACTTCAGTAAAAGCATAACAAAGTACCTGGCACTTCACAAAAAAACATGCTTTCTCTTCCCCAGTTTGATTACATCAAACCACTGAACAAAATTTTATAAGAAGAGATAGAGTTGGATTGTTCCCATTTAATTTAAAGGAGATGGAGTAATTTAAATTGAACGACAAAAAATTGAATGTTTTGAGGTTATCGATTTGCCACACAGCACATGAAATAGGAGCTTACAGGTGTCATTTTCCTCCCTTTTCTCTTTCTCCTCACACATCTTCTCATACACTTGTTCTTACTTTTTTAAAGACAATAATAATACAAGAAGACTAAGACTTTAATGCCTTAATATATTTTATATAGCACCTCCTGAGAGAACACATCAGTACTTTTGAGATTAAAAACACTGGAGGACAATTTAAAAGAGAGGTTGCAAACTTCTGAAGGAAATAACAAGGTTCAAGTGGAAGACAAACCTATATACAGAAGCTTAAATCGTATGTATTTTACATCATGTACACAAACATGCTACTGGTGAAGAACAGTACCTGTGCACAGGCCAGCTTCAAAAGCAGGTCCGCCCTCTTTAACTTGTTTAACGAATATGGTATCCATTGGTTCCAGTCTATTTCTTTGTTTTCCTGAGGAAGAAAGAATATTTATTAAAAGCATTTAATTATACTACATTACAATGTTCTTACTTTAAGAATTAATTTGAAAAGTAATCTTGCCATGTTCATTATTACATTAAATACTCAAGTTCAAACTGGGGTGAGCGAAGGAAGAGAGACTAGGAGTCCTAAAGACAGCCTTTCTATTGGTTATAGTAAATATATCTTAGGTGTCTAGGGAAAAAAGAAAGGGGAGGGGAGAGAGGGAGAGGGAGGGAGGGTGATGTATCTCAAACTTAAACTTGCAAATATGTCCCAGTAAGTGGTATTTTTCAGGTTCACTTCATCTCATTGCTACTTCGTCCTCATGCTGATGCCTACACCTTTCAGTAAGAATTACCCCTTTTTCTTCTAGATTGCTATTTGGCAAATACAAAGCCAGACAAAATGAGTAACAATTAGTAGTCCAAATTGAAGAATAAAATTTTTAAATCTTTCCTCAGCAGAAAAAAACATAACATTGATTTATAGTCCTCGTGGAACTGTAATATTGATTTTTCTAACAGTGTTTTTTCCACATGCTCCAAGATGAAGTCCAAAATTTTCTTAAAGACTTCTCAAAATACAAAAAGCAATGTATAATTCAAAGTAAATTACAATGTCTGCATGTGCCATACGTATCCATATATACACAACGTAAATGTAGAAGTTAATCTACAGTAGTTAGAAACCATAATACTTATTTCTTCTTGCCTTCTCGGTACACACTTCATTTCTATGCTTCCAGAAACACAGGCACCTTGTACTTTTACATGCATGCCACCATATCCAAGTAATTCTTGGCTGAACTAGCCACTGCTTCCAAATATCAAGATGCAGCGGAGGAGGGTGGGAGGGTATTGCAGTAAAAAACAAAACACAGAAAAACAAACCACAAAACAAAACCCCTCACGCAAACAAAACCACAGACAAAAACCCTCCATAGCTGTAATGCTGGCTAAAATGCAGTGATGCTGTCCTGAGCTACATCTGTATGTAGCTCGAATAAGTTTACAGCTTCTACACAGCTTCACTGGTGTAATTTTTACGCTAATGAGCTAAAAAAAAAAAAAAAAAATCAAACCAACAGAAAACA